>Ga0233437_1002338_pt1 | contig 29190 bp, 37 predicted proteins | sample SI_122_August201_FD_182714 | JGI IMG/M metagenome (GOLD analysis project Ga0233437, IMG submission 182714) | Seawater microbial communities from Saanich Inlet, British Columbia, Canada - SI_122_August2016_200_MG | ecosystem: Environmental > Aquatic > Marine > Inlet | place: Canada: British... | reverse complement strand
GCACCTGCAGGGACTAAGGGGATTTCCCTTTTCCTGGCTCCTAAATACAATGTCAATGAGGATGGCAGCCTGGGGAATTTCAATAATATCGTATGTACAGGCCTTGAACACAAAATGGGAATTCATGGAAATGCAACTGCCTCACTTTCTCTGGGGGAAAAAGGTGAATGTATCGGCACCCTTTTGGGTGAAGAAAACAAAGGAATGCCGGAGATGTTCCAGATGATGAATGAAGCCCGTGCATTTATCGGAATGCAGGGATTTGCAGTGGCATCTGCCTCTTATATGTATGCCCTTGATTATGCCAGAAACAGGATCCAGGGAAGACATCTTCTGGCTGGAAAAGATCCTGATGCAAAAAGTGTTTCCATTATCCAGCATCCTGATGTGAAACGCCAGCTTCTGAACATGAAAGTCTATACAGAAGGAATGAGATCTTTGATCTATTATTATGGCAAATGCTCTGATATTGTCCACACAACAACGGATGAACAACTCAAAACAGATACCAGTTACCTGATTGAAGTTTTAACACCCCTGGTTAAAGGCTATGTCACAGACAGGTCCCTAGAAGTCTGTTCCCATGGGGTACAGGTCTATGGTGGCTATGGTTATATTAGTGAATTCCCTGTTGAGCAGCTAATGAGAGATTCAAGGATTTCCATGATTTATGAAGGCACCAATGGTATCCAGGCCATGGATCTTATCGGCAGAAAACTTTCCATGAATAATGGAGAAAGCTTTCAATATTTTATTGATAGGATGAAAGAAACCATTGAAAATGCAAAAGGAATTATAGGCATTGAAAATTTGGTTGAAAAAGTTAACCATGCAGTAACACGGCTTGAAACCCTGGCCCGGCAAATCAGACAAAGAACCCGATCTAAAAAAGTGTTCAATGCATATACTTTTGCTCATCCTTTCCTTGAAGTTACCGGGGATGTCACCTTTGCATGGATGCATCTGTGGAGAGCATCTGTGGCAGCACCTAAACTTGCAAAGAAAGTCGGCAGCCTGGATAAAGACGCTATTGCAGCCAAGGCTTTAAAAAACAAGGATGCCGCCTTTTATGCAGGCCAGATTGAATCTGCAAAGTTTTTTATTAATACCCTTCTTCCATCAAGTTATGGTAAGATGGACGCTATCGCCGAAGGCGACTCCAGTGTGGAGGATATTCTGGACGTATCTTTTGGTTCAAAATAAACTATTTTTTTAAGAGGCGGAACAAACATGTTTGACTATCTGAAAAAAGGCCTTTTAACAGGCGTTGGGCTGGCCTTAAGATCTAAAAACGAAATCGAAGACCTGGCAAAAGAATTTGCTGAAAAATCCAAAATGAATCAGGATGAAGCAAAAGAGTTTCTCGCCGATTGTCAGCAAAAATATGAAGATGCTAAAACCGGATTTGATCAAAAAATTGAAGGAACCATAGAAAAGATACTTTTAAAGCTGGACCTGCCGTCAAAGTCAGATATAGCAGATCTTAACAAGAGGATTGACGATCTGACAAAAAAATTGTCTGATTAAGCATAATAAAACCCAGGACTTTTTATGCTGAGTATTAAAAATATTGGCAGGGTGAGCAAACGATACCGGCATCTGAGACGGTATCAGCAAATCATTGGCATCATTTTAAAATATGGTTTTGGAAATATCATTGATTCAATGCATATTGACCATTACATTGAATCCGGCCGCAAGCTTATTCCCTTTGTTAAAAGCCACGAAAAAGTTGAAAAACTTTCTAAAAACCAGCGAATCAGAATGGTATTTGAAGAACTCGGGCCCACCTTTATCAAGATGGGCCAGGTTCTTTCCTCCAGACCCGACCTTATTCCCGTTGCCCTTTTAAATGAACTTGCACAACTACAGGATCATGTCCCGCCCTTTGGATTTGAACATGTAAAAGCAATTATTGCATCTGAATTTGGCAGGCCCTATGACAAAATTTTTAAATCCATAGAAAAAATACCTTTTGCCAGTGCTTCCATAGGTCAGGTACATAAGGCACAGATCAACAACAATAATCAGATTGCCGTAAAGATCCAGAGACCCGGTATTCAGAAAACTATTGAAACAGATCTGGAAATTATGCTTCACATCGCTTCCATAATGGAAAATAATATTGAGGAAGCCGCTTTTTTCAAACCGGTAAAAATTGTTGAAGAATTTGCCAAAACTCTCGGTAAAGAGCTGGACTACACCATTGAAGCATCCAACATGGAACGGATGGCCGAACAGTTCAAAGATGACAAAACCATTTATATCCCAAAAGTATATTTTGCCGAATCAAGCCAACGGGTATTGGCTATGGAATATATTCATGGAATCAAATCAGATGATGTGGATGCAATCAACCTGGCCGGGCTTGACAAAAAATTGATCACACGACGCGGGGCTGATTTCTATATGAAACAGGTGTTTGAATATGGATTTTTTCATGCTGATCCCCATCCAGGCAATATTTTTATTCTGGAAAGAAACCGCATCGGTCCCGTGGACTTCGGCATGGTAGGGTTTGTGGATCATCACACCCAGGAAGTATTTGTTGATCTAATTCACAGTATTGCCACAAACGACTTTAAACTCACGGTAAGGCTTTTATGCGAGCTTTCTGAATACGAAATCCAGCCAGACCTGGTACTGCTTGAAAAAGATGTGTCCTTATTTGTATCCACACATCTTTTAAAAACACTAAAAAATATTAAAACCACTAAAATGGTTAACCAGTTTCTTGAACTGTGTGCCATTCATAAATTAAAGATTCCCCCGAATTTTTTTTTAATAATAAAAGCCTTTATATCCATAGAGGGGCTTGCCAAAAAACTTGATCCTGATTTTGACATGATTTCCCATGCAATTCCCTATGTAAAGGCTGCAAAACACAGAAAATTTACACCATCAAGAATGGCTAAGGATTTTATGGGGATTGCAAGAGAATCTTATAAATTGTTTGAAATCTTCCCCACAGATGCCGTCGAAATCTTGCGGCTGACAAAATCTGGAAAACTATCTTTCAATTTGAAAATTGAAGGATTTGATAAAATGTTGAACACACAGGACCAGACAAGCAATAGAATTGCTTTTTCCATCATTATAGCTGCATTGATATTAGGATCAGCAATGCTCATCAATTCCAATGTTCCACCGCTTCTTTTCGGAGTATCTGTAATCGGAATTGCCGGATTTTTTGCCGCTGCTGTCATGGGAATCTGGCTTTTGGTCGCCATCATCCGAAAAGGACGGCTCTGACCTGCCTTACCCCTTACCTCTTGTCGGACAGATTTTAAACAATGGACATTTTTCACAGCGCGGTTTTTTGGCATCACAGATTTCCCTTCCAAAATAAATCAATTGAAGAGATAAATCACTCCAGGATGTCTTGGGTATGATCTCCATTAATTCATATTCAATTTTTACAGGATCCCGGCTTTTTGTCAGACCAAGCCTTCTGGAAATCCTCAATACATGAGTATCCACGACAATTGTCTGATGACCAAAAGCCGCCGACAAAACAACATTGGCAGTTTTCCTGCCCACCCCCGGCAAGGCAGTAAGCTTGGTTAGGTCATCCGGCACTTTTGCCTGATAATCATTTAGGACTGCAAAGGCACAGGCTTTAATATTTTTAGCTTTATTATTATAAAAGCCCGTAGAATATATTATTTGTTTGATGCCGTTTAAAGGAGCCTGAGCCAACCCCTCGGGATCAGGATATTTTTCGAACAGCTTTTTCGATACTTTGTTCACCTGAATATCTGTGCACTGGGCTGACATAATGGTGGCAATGAGCAGTTGAAAAGGTGTTTCATGATCAAGCTGGGTCTTGACAACAGGGTATCTTTCTCTTAGAGTTTTAAGAATTGTTTTTATTTTTGATGCATTCAATATCATGGAATGATTATATATGAAAATTGATGAAACCTCAAGCCAGCCTAAAGACCAAATTAAAAATCAGACTAAAAATCAAATTAAAGGATTAGGTCTATGTTCAGGCGGACTTGACAGTATTATGTCCGCCCTTTTACTTCAACGCCAGGGAATTTTTATTACCTGGATTTGCTTTGAGACCCCTTTCTTTTCATCTGAATCAGCCCAAAAAGCTTCTCACATGACCGGTATCCCTCTGATTACACTTGATATTACAAATGATTATATGGAAATGATGAAAAGTCCCAAGGCTGGTTTTGGGAAAAACATGAATCCCTGCATGGACTGCCATGCCATGATGTTTTCAAAGGCAGGCGAAATCTTAAAAAATGAAGGGTTTCATTTCCTGTTCAGCGGTGAAGTATTGGGCCAGAGGCCCAAATCCCAAAATAAAAATTCATTGCGATATGTAGAAAAAAATTCAGGTTTTGACGGGCAAATTTTAAGACCTTTATGTGCAAAATTGTTACCCGAAACCTTTGTCGAGCAAAAGGGTCTGGTTGACAGACAAAAGCTCATGGATATCTCAGGTAGATCTAGAAAAGTCCAAATGCAGATGGCAAAAGATTTTGGAATTAAAGAATACCCTGCCCCTGCCGGTGGATGCCTTTTAACTGATAAAATATTTTCCAGCAGACTGAAAGATTTGATGAATACTCAAAAACTTTTTAATAAAAGAGAGCTTTATTTTTTAAAATATGGAAGGCATTTCAGACTGGATTCAAAAACAAAAGTTATTGTGGGGCGCTCAGAAAAGGACAACCGACATCTGCTTGACTATTTTGAAAAAGACAAAGATATTTTATTGAACCATGCAAGGTTGCCGGGGCCTGATGTAATTCTTACAGGAAACGCCACCAAAAATAACATTCTGACTGCGGCCATGATCTGCGCAAGCTATACCAAATCCAATTTAGGAGAAAATACAGATATTAAAGTTTCAGCAAAAGGCATTGAAACGATCCTTTACGTCAAAACAATCAAAGCGTTAGAGTTTAAAAAATTAATGATATAAAAATCTCCATTAAATAGATTTTAATGGAGATAATTTTTTTAAAATATCCTAATCGTCGGTTTAATAATAAATCATCTTTTCCCAGAACTCTTTTTCATCCTTGTCCCAGTCCGGCCCAAACTTGTCTTCACAAAAGGCCCCAAGCCTTTTGTACCAATCTGTCCAGGGGTTTTTCCCTTCCTTTTTGGCATTCAGCACATCCATAAGAAATGTTTCTATATTGATCATTTCTTCTTTTGGAATATATGAGCAGGCACCGCCAAGATATGATTTTTTAATATTGTCCGGGCTGAGCGCATGGGCTGTAAGCATTACCGGTATAATATTTTTCTTGTTTGCGATCTCCAATAGCTGATATCCGTCAACACCCATGATATCAAGAATCGCTATATCAAAGACCTGGGTCTCAAGTAGATTATTAGCTTCTTCAAAGCTTTGGGCTCTAACTATTGTACACATATCTAACAATTCTTCCAAAGAATCAAGAACATCTGATTCATCATCAACAATCAGAACTTTTTTATTTTCTAAGCTGATATTTGACATTTCTATATCCGATCCATTAAGGTTTCCGGGTAAAGTTTCCGGGTAAAATTTTTTGGTTAAGCTTATGGACAATTTAATATCTTTATTGTGTGTTTTTATTATAAGGCACATCCACAAAGATTCAATGTAGTTTTGCTTTTAACTGACCACATGCTGCTAAAATATCCGCACCTTTGCTTTTTCTTGTAATTGCTGTGAAATTTTTATCGAGTAAAACCTGTAAAAATTCACTTATTTTATTTTTAGAAGGGCATTTAAATTCACTTTTGTCATATTCATTAAAGGGTATCAGATTGACCTTTGCTTTTATCGGAGCCAAAAGCTTTGCAAGCCTGAGTGCATCTTCTTTTGTATCGTTGATGCCTTTCATTAAAATATATTCAAAAGTAATCTTCTTTCTTGGTTTCATGGTAAAAGTTTGACAGGCCTTAAGCAACTGGTTTAATGGATACTTTTTATTGATGGGCATCAAGCGGGATCGCATCTCATCTGTAGTTGCATTTAATGATACAGCCAGATTCACATCAGTATCAAGGCCCAGTTGTGTAATTTTAGGGACCAGGCCACAGGTAGAAACCGTTACCCGTTTAGATGAAAATTTGAGCCCATAATCACTATCTGTGATAATCTCTAATGCTTTTACAAGATTTTTGTAATTGGCAAGGGGTTCCCCCATTCCCATGAACACGATATTGGAAAGTTTTTTAGGATCAAGATTTTTTTTAACCAGATAATACCTTGCATCCCTTATCTGAGCGATCATTTCAGAAATATTTAAATTCCTGATGAATCCGCCTTTGGCAGTTAGACAAAACTGACAATTCTGAACACATCCAACCTGTGAAGACACACAAAGAGTGAAATGATCTTTTTCAGGAATCAGTACCGATTCAATATGATGTCCATCAAAAAGTCTATACAAAAATTTTTCAGTCCTATCAACAGAAGTCAGTTTATCATCAATAATGAGACGTTGGATATAAAAATTATCTTCCAGTTTTTTACGCAAGTCCTTTGATAGATCTGTCATCTGCTCAAACGCATCTGCCTGCTGAATGTATAGCCACTTGAATATCTGTCCGGCCCTGAACGGTCGTATACCGTTGTTATCAAACCATCCGGCAAGATCATCCCTTGTAAAATCCAGTATGTTTTCCATTTATTTTTATCACCCTAAAGTTAATATTTTCTTGACATATCACGGAATATATACTAATTTCAATGATTTGATTTGATATTTTGGGGTTGGTCTCTTTATGTTTGAAAATTTGAGTGACAGACTTGATTCGGTCTTTAAAAAGCTAAAAGGTCACGGCACACTGAATGAAAAGAACATCGATGATGGTCTTAAGCAGGTGCGAATGGCATTACTTGAGGCTGATGTCAATTATAAGGTTGCAAAATCTGTTATTTCAGATATAAAAGGCAGGGCTTTAGGCCAGGAAGTAATGCAAAGCCTTACACCCGGTCAGCAGGTCATAAAAATTGTAAACGATGAATTTACCAGAATGATGGGATCTGAGCATCAGGGCTTGAATCTTGATGGGAAGTCCTTGGGTTCTGTTATGCTTATTGGTTTACAGGGTTCTGGTAAAACCACAACAGCAGGGAAGCTTGCGCTATATCTTCGGAACAAAGGCCGAAAACCGTTCCTGGTACCGGTGGATGTTTACAGACCCGCGGCAATTGATCAGTTAAAAAAGATTGGAAAACAACTTTCAGTTCCTGTATTCCAATCCACAACTGATATGAAGCCTTTAAAAATCTGTCAGGATGCACTATTGGCAGCCAGAAAATTAGGATGTGACACCTTATTACTGGATACCGCTGGAAGGCTGCATCTTGATGAAGAATTAATGGCGGAGTTAAAGGGCATCAAAAAAGGGTTAAATCCATCAGAAATCCTTCTTGTTGCCGATGCCATGACAGGTCAGGATGCGGTGAATATTGCCGGGGCATTTGATAAGGCGCTTGATCTTACCGGTGTTGTACTAACCAAAATGGATGGTGATGCTCGCGGTGGTGCAGCGCTTTCCATAAAAGCCGTTACCGGTAAACCGTTAAAATTCATCGGTGTGGGTGAAAAATCAACGGCGCTGGAAGCATTCCATCCCGACAGGATGGCCTCCAGAATTCTAGGGATGGGAGACGCGCTTTCATTTATTGAAAAGGCCCAGGAATCGGTTGACCAAAAAGAGGCCAAAGCGCTTGAAAAGAAGCTAAGAAAGAATGCCTTTACCCTGGAAGATTTTAAAAACCAGATGAAATCCGTCCGGAAAATGGGATCAATTAAAGACCTCATTGGAATGTTGCCTGGGATGAATAAGAAGCAGCTTAAAGGCTTAAATATAGATGACAAAGAATTTGCAAGGATTGAAGCAATTATAAATTCAATGACACCTGAAGAAAGACGTATCCACGCCATTATCAAGGGGTCAAGAAAAAAGAGGATTGCCAATGGGAGCGGAACCTCAGTTCAGGAGGTTAATAAGCTTTTAAAAAGCTATACCCAGTCCATGAAAATGATAAAGAAGTTTAATAAAGGTGGCATGCGATCATTGAAAAACATGCTGCCATTTTAAGGAGACAAAAAAGAATATGTCCGTAAGAATCAGATTGACCAGAAAAGGCACAAAAAAGAAACCTTTTTACAGAATAGTGGCAGCTGACATTGAAAAGCCTAGAGATGGTAAATTTTTGGAGCTTCTAGGTACCTACAATCCAATGGTTGAGCCGGTTGCAATTACGCTGAAAGAAGACAGAGTAAAGTATTGGTTGGGCGAAGGGGCTAAGCCCTCAACAACCGTCCAGAGTATATTAAAACAGCAGGGAGTCAGCCAAGCTTAAGCATATGATGTTTTATATGCAACCCCAGGGTATTCTCAACACCTTAATTTAAGGAGATCTATTTATGAAAGAGCTGATAGAATACATTGCAAAAGCACTGGTAGACAATCCTGATCAGGTTCAAGTTTCAGAAGTTAGTGGAGATCAAACTTCTGTTTTAGAGCTTAAGGTGGCAAAAGAGGATCTGGGTAAAGTAATAGGCAAGCAAGGGCGATCGGCACGGGCCATGAGAACAATTTTAAGTGCAGCATCCACCAAGCTTAAAAAACGCACGGTTCTTGAAATTATTGAATAGATGATGAACAAAGACACTTCGTTTACTATAGGCAAGGTAACCGGAGTTCACGGACTCAATGGTAATCTTAAGGTTTGGTCCTTTGCAGAGTCGGTTAATACCTTTTGTCCAGGCATAAGCGTTCTTTTAAAATCAGATGAGGAACTGGGCGAGACATTTACTATCCTTCAGGCATTGCCCCATAAAAAAGGGGTCATACTATCCCTTAAAGGAATCGACAGCCGAAATCTTGCTGAAGACCTTATAGGAAAAATGATTCTCATTGACCGAGATCAATTGCCGGAACCGGAAAAAGATACATGGTATTGGCAAGATCTTTTGGGGCTTGATGTAGTTGATCATCAAAAAGGGTTTATCGGCAAGATAACAGATATCTTCCCAACGGGCGCAAATGATATTTTAGTTGTAACTGACAAAGACAAGGAAACCCTGGTGCCCATGCATAAACACTTTGTTGAGTTGGTTGATATTGAAAAAAAGACTCTGCTGACAACGCTGCCCGAGGATTACTAATGGACTTTACCGTATTGACCCTGTTTCCGGAACTCATCAGCTCTTTTTTTGAGCATGGTATGATTTCAAGGGGTGTTGAAAAAGGACTGATAAAAGGGCGTTGCATTAATATCAGGGATTTCTCAACAGACCGCCATAACACGGTTGATGACAGACCCTATGGTGGCGGAAGCGGCATGGTAATGAAGCCGGAATCCTTACAGTACGCTATTTTACATGCTAAAAAAAAGGCCCCCAAATCACAGGTGGTCTTAATGACTCCCCAGGGGAACCGCTTCAGCCAGAAAAAGGCATTTGAACTTGCATCTGAAAGTAAAGGGCTCATTTTTGTATGTGGAAGGTATGAAGGAATTGATGAAAGGATATACACCACGCTTGTTGATGAAGAGATCTCCATCGGGGACTATGTCATGACCGGCGGAGAGTTGGCATCCATGGTCATCATTGATTCAATAGCCCGGTTAATCCCGGGTGTATTGGGGAGTTGTGAATCTTTTCAATCAGATTCATTTACAGATGACAGACTTGAGTATGCACAATATACAAGGCCCGAAGAATTTGAAGGGCTAAAGGTTCCCGGGGTGTTATTGTCAGGGGACCATGAAAAAATAAGATTATGGAGAAAGAGATCTTCTCTTCAACGGACATTTTTAAAACGACCAGACCTTTTACAAAAAGGTAAACTTACTGCTGAAGAAAAAAAAATTTTAAAGCTATGGGGTCAGGAGTTGGAAAGCCTTGTTAGAGAATAACCTTTACGTGGCATTGGTCCATTTTCCTGTAATGAACAAGAAAAATCAACCCATTGGATCAGCCCTGACCACAATAGATTTGCATGATATTGCAAGGGCATCCATCACCTTTGGTGTAAAAGGATTTTATGTTATAACCCCTTATGAAGACCAGGTAACACTGGCCAATCAGGTGGTTGAGCACTGGACAAAAGGAGTTGGCGGTAAGGTAAACCCATATAGGAAAAAGGCCCTGGAACTTATTCGGGTGACCCAGACAATTGAGGATGCGGTCGCCTCAATAGAAAAGGAAAGAAATGAGCCAGTGGTGACTATTGCCACTAGTGCAAAAGAGATACCCGGCTCAATAACAATAGAAGCGTTACGGCAAAAGCTTGATAAGAAAGCTTCCCATGTCATTATTTTTGGAACGGCATGGGGACTGGCAGATGAACTGATTGATACCTGTGATTTTATTTTAGATCCGATTTTCGGGTACACTGATTACAATCACCTTTCTGTCAGGTCTGCTGCATCAATTTATTTAGACAGGATTATTAATGGCAGATAAGATACTTTGTGTTTGCTAAATGGGAAGGCTATTAGGAGGAACAAATGAGTAATATAATTGAGAAATTAGAAAAAGAACAATTACGTCTTGATATCCCTGCATTTGACTCAGGTGATACTGTAAAAGTGCATGTAAAAATCAAAGAGGGTGATAAAGAGCGTATCCAGCTATTCCAGGGCGTAGTGATTAAAAAAACCAAAGGATATGCCAGTGCCCGATTTACAGTAAGAAAAATTTCCGGAGGTATTGGTGTTGAAAGAATATTTCCACTTTTCTCCCCTGCCATTGATAAAATTGAAGTGGTAACACAGGGACGGGTTAGAAGATCCAAACTCTATTATCTTAGAAATCTTCGAGGTAAGGCAGCCAGGATCAAAGAGAAACGGTTTGCTTAAAAACCCCTTAAAAGGTTTCGCGGATGTGGCAATTTGAACACAAAGCAAAAACCCAAGGGTATAAAATAATAGCAGGTGTTGATGAGGCCGGCAGGGGACCCCTTGCTGGCCCTGTCGTGTCTGCTGCAGTTATCCTGCCGCATGATTTTGCATGTATTGGGATCAATGATTCCAAAAAACTGTCAGAAAAAAAAAGGAATGCTCTCTTTCCCATCATCAAGGAAAAAGCTATTGCTGTATCCACTGGCATTGCTTCTCACCATGAGATCGATGAAATTAATATTCTTCAGGCATCTTTGCTTTCCATGAAAAGGGCTGTTAAGAATCTTTCAAACCCACCTGATTTTATTCTCCCGGATTTTCTTCTTATAGACGGTAAATTCCCAATCAACATGGACATTGATCAAGCAGCTTTGATAAAAGGAGATTCCAGAAGCATTTCCATTGCTGCTGCCTCGATTATTGCAAAGGTCACAAGGGATGCCATTATGGAATCACTTCATAAAACATACCCTCAATATAATTTTATCAGACACAAAGGTTACCCAACCAAAGCACACAAAGAAGCCATATTAAAGCATGGCCCCTGCCCAGTCCACAGGCGTACATTTAAAGGGGTAAAAGAGGTGATTTGTGCACAATGACCGAAAAAATCTGGGACGTCGTGGTGAAACTGCAGCAACAGCCTTTGTCCAGGCCAGAGGATTTAAGATTCTTGAAACCAACTATCAAACAAAAATAGCTGAAATTGACATTATTGCAAAAGACAAGAGTTGTATTTGTTTTATTGAAGTCAAAACAAGACGCAGTCTCAAAAAAGGACTGCCAAAAGAATCGGTCACCCCTTCAAAACAAAAAAAAATTATTCAAGGAGCCCTTTTTTATCTAAAAGAAAAAAATATCATGGATTCCAGAGTCCGATTCGACGTGATTGAAGTTTTAGAAAATAAAGGCAATTTTTGCATTAATTTAATTAAAAATGCTTTCCAGGCTTATTAAAGGTGAACTTAACATGAACAGCGAAGATTCATTCGGAACCCTTTATATTGTTGCCACTCCCATTGGAAACCTGGAAGATATTACATTCAGGGCAGTGAAAATTTTAAAACAAGTGGACTTGATTGCAGCAGAAGATACCCGGCATTCAAAAAAACTGCTTTCCCATTATGAAATCAAAACAAACCTTGTGTCCTGTCATGAGCACAACGAAATTAACAAAACACCTCAATTTATCACACATTTGAAGAATGGTCTTGATATTGCCCTGATCTCTGATGCCGGCACACCATCTATTTCAGACCCAGGATATAAACTTGTTGCAGCAGTTGCCAAAGAAAACCTGTCCATCATCCCCGTTCCAGGATGCAGTGCTGCCATTGCCGGATTAAGTGTGTCCGGGCTTCCAACCGATTCTTTTCTGTTCCTGGGGTTTCTGCCCAAAAAACAGCAAAAGCAACGACAAGCCCTTGAAGCCATAAAAAATCAAAAGCCTACTCTCATTTTTTATGAATCCCCTAGACGTATTATAACCCTCATTCAGAACATGCTCAACGTATATGGGGATCGAAAGGCATGCCTTGCCAGAGAAATCACAAAACTCCACGAAGAATATCTCCGGGGGACGTTATCTGAAATTCTTAAAACCTTAGATGAAAAAAAAATTATTAAGGGTGAATGTTCCTTATTTGTCCAAGGCTGCCCCGAAGGAAAATCAATAAATCAGGAAGAACTCAAAAATATTATTCTTGAACGGCTTTCAACAACCGATTATAAAACATCAGAATTATCCAAACAAATTTCAAAAAAATTTAACATCTCAAAAAAACTGGTGTATGATTTGATTCTAAAATTGAGCCAGGGAAAAAATTAAATATTGAGAAACTAAAGTCTTTGTTTTTGTGTATTTTTTTTCACAATTTTAAGGTTTAATTTCCGTATATTTCAACACCTTGTCATATATATTTTCTATCCTAATTTTAAAAATCCTTAGACCAGTAGGCCTTTCAAGCTTTATTTCTTTGAAATAAAACAGTGGCACTGCTTTTGCATTCTCCATTACCATTATTTAGAAATAAAGTTCCAAATATACTATTTAAGGGATATAAAAATGAAAAAATTATTATTACTCAACATCACATTATTGGCTTTAACAACATTATTCACCCAAGCTTACGCATTGACAATCACACCAGGCGCCACTGCAGGGGCAGGCGATGAAATCCTATGGGGGAACGATACCTCACAATCTAAGATTGACGCCGTCCTTGCCGATTATGACAGCGGTGCCGGCGTTGGATCTGAACTTTACAAGAGTGAGGTAGGTGGTGGAGAATTTGGTCCTTTTGCCGGTAGTTATGACACCCTCTTCTTCAACACAATCTCTGACCCAAAAGATGCATTCATCACATACACAGGTGGGAGCTTTATCAGCGACAATCCATTTCTGCTTGTAAAAGATGGAAATCATGAGCCGGCTTGGTACTTGTTCGATCTGGGTGATTTAGGCTGGGACGGCATGGATACGCTTGAGTTGGAAGACTTCTGGCCTGGCAATGGGGCTATTTCACACGTAACTCTTTATGGAGGCTCAAACCCTGTTCCCGAACCCGCCACAATGCTCCTTTTTGGAATCGGCTTAATTGGACTCGCAGGAATGAGTAGAAAAACCAGAAAAAAATAAATTAAAATCAATATAATTTTAAAAGGCAGGATGATATTTAGTCCTGCCTTTTTTTATTGCAAGCCAAGCTGGTCCTTCAACATAAGAGGCTCTTGGATGTCCAGCTAAGAAAATTAAAAAAAAGGTTGTCTCTTGATAGAAGAGCCAACCCTTTTTTTATCTACTTAAAATATAATTTAACAATATCAATTACATTTTAGATCCTTCTGCATGACTCTGGAGCTTAACTTCAACTTTTTCAGTCAAGGATGCATAGTATTTTCTCAGGATAACCAGAACTTCTTCACGACCAAAATGGTCAACAACTTCTTCATTGTTGGAAAGTGCGTGACGCAGTTTGGTTCCTGAAAGGATAACTCTGTCATCTTTACCGTGCGGGCAGGTTCTCATGGAAGCCATGCCGTCACATTTATGGCAGTAAAAAGTCCAGTCTATTTTCAAGGCCTCACAAAGAAGTGCTTTGCCTTCCCCTTCAGGTGCAGGGATGATATCAAAAATTTCCTGTGCTTCAAACAATGTATAGAAATCACCAACGCCTGCATGGTCACGTCCGATGATCATTCTGTTAACACCGTAGTTCTGGCGGAAAGTAGCATGGAGAAGACCTTCTCTTGGTCCTGCATATCTCATATCAAGAGGATATCCGCCATTGACAACATGTTCGGGAACAAAGAAGCCTTTGATCAGAGTATCAATACATTCAATACGTACATCTGCCGGGATATCGCCTGGCTTTAAGTTACCGATGAGAGAATGGATCAAAACACCATCACATACATCAAGGGCTATTTTGCAAAGATGCTCATGGGATCTGTGCATGGGGTTTCTAAGCTGCATGGAAGCAACATTTGCCCAGCCTTTTTCATCAAAGATAGCACGGGTTTCAGTGGGTGTAAGATAAACACCTTTGAATTTTTCAGGGAATTCACCTTCTGAAAGCACTTTTACAGGGCCTGCAAAACAGAACTCTTTTCTGGCCATAACCATCTGAACACCGGGGTGATCTTCCATGGCAATTTTCCAGAACACGTCATCAGCAGATTCTTCGCCATGACCTTTATAAACTTTTTCGCATTCCCATTTTTTCTCGTCTTCGGTTACTTCAAATTTATCTTCGATTTTCATGGTGGCATAAATCTCACCATTTCTTTCGAGGGCAACTTCATCACCGATGTTAATTTCTGCTGCTACTTCTTTGGCAGCATCCAGCATAACAGGCACTGGCCAGAACGTACCGTCAGCAAGAAGGAAATCCGCGCAAACCCCTTTCCAGTCAGCTTTGGTCATGAAACCGTTAAGCGGGCTGAAACCACCAATACCGAGCATGATCAAATCGCCTTTAACCTGGGAAGAAATTTCAATTTTGGCAAGCCCTGCGGCTTTTTTTCGTTCTGCTTCAAGTTCTGCGCCTTCAAGCTTGCAAATTACAAGTCCTTTTCCACCGTGAGGTGCTACTAATTTAGACATATACTTCATTCTCCTTATTTATGTTTAACTACCTTAATAAATGTTTACTCAAACATTTATCTAAAATTCAAGTTTAAAAAATCTTGTAACATGTAATGATGATGGATAAATTTGTCAAGAATTTTATGGATTTATCTGTAAAATTCTAGCGATTTCATCCATTGAATCTAAATTATAATCTGCTTTTAGCTTTGGATTTTTAAATGCAACAAATCCAACTTTTGCATTTTCAGCCGCCAGCCGATCATAATCAGAATCCCCGATAAAAAGAATTTCATCAGATTTAAATTTAAATTTTTCCATAATTTGCAACAATTGTTCAGGATCAGGTTTTGGCTTTTTCACTTTTGCGGCTGTCATCACAGCTTCAAAATAGTTTTCCAGATGGAAATCTTTCAACACCTTTTCCATGGTATTGGTTCTATTGGTAGCAATCCCTCTGATAAATCCATTGTTTTTGAGTTTTATAAGAAGCTCTTTAAGGCCTTGTTCCATTCTCATGTGTTTGATAAATTTTTTATAGCCGATATTTTTAAGATTGTCATATACAATTGAAAGCTCATCCATTTCAGGAAAAAGATATTCAATGGCTCCTGTAACAGTCATCATATGAATGTTTACAAATTGTTCATCATTGAGTATGGGCTTATTAAAGTTTAAAAGGACCTCATCATAAAATTTTCTGTTAGCCAGAGCCGTGTCAAACATGACACCGTCACAGTCAAACACCACTGCTTTTATTTTTAAAATATCCATATTTACATTTTCTTTAAAAAAACAATGGCAAGCTTAAGATTTTGGTACCTTTTTTTCAAGGAACCTCACCGATACCATTATTGTTAATTTTGGTTTGTACTGACTGTCTGTTTTAAGCGTTAATACATCATACAAATTTTGCACCTTGTCTGATGTGCTTTTAATTTTTACCTGCCAGAATTTCTTTTCTTCGGTCGGAGCAATGAGCATTGGTTTAATACTTTCATTGCCCCTTGTCTCCATTCCCAGAATCGAAAACGGATATTTTTCAAAAGGAGTAATGGTGACGACGGCCTCTAAAATCTCTCCGGGATTTCCTTTCAGATATACAGATACGGGCTTGATATCAACTACCTTTTCTACAGTGCCTTTGACCACCAGGTTAAACTTTTTCTTCTCAGGATCATCGGTTTTAACCTGGATATTTTTTTTCATGTACGTCCCGCCATAACCATTGGTTTTAAAGCGAAGCTTGATTTTGCCTTCCCCTCCCGGGGGAATCTGCCTGTCAAAGGAGTTTTGGTCACAGCCTCAGGGAGGCAGAACATTGATAATATGAAGCGTTGTATCTCCAATATTTTTAATGATAAACTCATGGGGGACATGAACTCCTTCAGGCACTGATTCAAATGTAAAAACAGGATTATCAATCAAAATTTTGGGTTGTGCCAGTCCCTGTTGAGGCAGAAAAAATACCGCGATGATAAAAGGAATGAGGATGATTTTCTTTTTCATAATGTATGGATTTTCCTTAAGAAATTAACATTAAAACAGCTTGGATAACCTATACTGGTTCCGACTAAATTTCAAGTAAGATCTATTTTCCATTCTTTTTTTGGGAGCCTGTTTTATTTGAATCACAATTTAAACAGCTTTTCATTGATCATTGAACATATCCCATTTTTTTGTTCTATTTTTTTTGGTCAATGGCCAATACTTTAACCACTCCCATCAAGGCATTTGATACCATAATATTGGGATATGAATAAAAGATTCTTGTGCTATGGGTTCCCGGCAAATGATGCAGATTGATCTTCAAAGGATCGGTCAAGTTCAATTTTTTCCTGATAAACATTTTTCAAAAAGGAAGCTTGTTAAACAATCCATCCATCAAAATGCTATTCATCTCAAGAAAGGATTGTTTCTCTTTTCATTACCAATATTTGTTTCAGGACCATGGCCGGTATACACAATTGTTTTATCATCAAAACTCAACAATTTTTGTTTGATACTTGAAATTAAAGTATCATAGTCACCACCTGGAAGATCAGTCCTGCCAATGGAGCCTGCAAACAAGGTATCTCCGGCAAAGAGATGGCCCTGGGTATAAAGACAGATGCCGCCTTTTGAATGACCGGGGGTGTGGATCACCTTTAAGGTAATCTCACCAAAAGTTATTTCATCTCCATCTTTTAATAAAATATCTGCAGGGGGTGAATTGTCTGCCGATAGCCCGAACATTGATGCGGAATGTGAAAGCTCGTTCAGCATGGGCTCGTCATCGGGATGAATGGCAAGCTTTGCCCCTGTCACTTCCTTCATTCTTTTATTTGCACCAACATGGTCAAAATGTCCGTGTGTATTAATCAGGTATTTTACATTTAATTCAGATTTAGCAAGTTCCATGAGAATCCGGTCTGCATCATCTCCTGGATCAATTACTACAGCTTCTTTTGTGGATTCACATCCTAAAATAAAACAATTGGCCATAATCGGCCCAACCTCAAGTTTCTTAATAATCAAGACAACCTCCTATTTAAACCCCTCAAGGGATCTTATACGATCCAAAACTCCATTGATAAAAGACCCTGAATCCCTTGTGCCATAATTTTTACCAATTTCAACCGCTTCATTTATGGTGACACTGGGGGGTATATCAGTACACTTAATAAATTCAAATGTTGCCACCCGCATGATATTTCTATCAACCACAGGCATCCTGGAAATTTTCCAGTTTTTTGAATATTTATTTAGCAATGCATCTATTTGAACACTGTTTTCCAGAACTCCTTTTACCAGATCCAGAAAAAAAGGTTTGACCCCTTGTGTTAGCTTTTCTTCATTATTGGCACAAAATACCTCAAAACTTTGCTCTGGATCGGATTTATCCATGTCAAAGAAAAAAAGTGCCTGAAGTGCAAGTTCCCTTGCCTGCCTGCGGTCACCCATAATATTATCTAACCCTTTTTCAGACTTTCGGAAAGATTTGCCATTTCCACAGCGCCAAGGGCAACATCAAATCCTTTATTACCCGCCTTAGTCCCTGCCCTTTCAATGGCTTGTTCAATGGTTTCTGTGGTGAGAATCCCGAACATCACCGGGATATCAGCTTCAAGACTGACAGATGCAATGCCTTTTGATACCTCTGCGCACACATAGTCATAATGACTTGTGGCACCGCGAATAACAGCCCCGATACAGATAATGGCATCATAGGTTCCATGATTCAACATTTTCTTTGCAGCTAAAGGAATTTCAAAAGCACCCGGAACTTTTAGGATAGTGATGTCTTTATCCTCTGCTCCGCTTCTGATTAATGCATCAACGGCGCCATCTACCAGCTTAGCTGTGATAAAATCATTAAAACGGGAAACAATGATTCCAAATTTCTTCCCCTGGGCCTGTAACCCTGCTTCTATAACTTTTGGCATTTTTCTTTTCCTTGTAACATGGGGTCAGGCTTTTGTTTTCAACATTATCAAAACTGTTTCCGGTTTAATCATACTTTTCTTGCCAATAACGTCAATTACAAAAGAAATGACCCTGATTAATATTTTAATTAAATCCTTTGATTTACATGTGGAGCAAATGTCCCATCTTGGCCTGCTTACATTTGAGATATCCATGATTATGGCAATTGGATTCAACTTCAATGGGAACCTGTTCAACAACACTTAACCCATACCCTTCAAGGCCGATCATTTTTTTAGGGTTATTGGTAAGAAGCCTCATCTTTTTGACACCCAGATCCACAAGCATCTGGGCTCCCACACCATAATCTCTCATGTCTGCCTTAAACCCGAGTTTCTCATTCGCTTCAACAGTATCCAAGCCCTGGCGTTGATATTCATAGGCTTTTAATTTGTTTACAAGACCAATACCCCGACCTTCCTGACGAAGGTATAAAAGAACCCCGCTACCTTCTTGTTCCATCATTGCCATGGCACTATGGAGCTGATCCTGGCAGTCACAGCGCAGTGAAGAAAAAATATCCCCGGTCATACATTCTGAATGAACTCTGACCAGAATTGCCTTTTGGGGATCAACTTCTCCTTTCACAAGGGCAATATGGGTCAAGTTGTCCATATCATTCTCATAGGCAATGATTTTAAATTCGCCGCCAACCTTAGTGGGGATCATAGTTTCGGCAGCTCTATTGACAAAACTTTCCGTTTTTAGTCTGTATTTTACAAGCTCTGCAACTGTGCAGATACCGATACCATGTTTTTTTGCAAATTTTTCAAGAGAAGGCATCCTTGCCATTGTGCCGTCATCATCCATGATTTCACAAATCACTCCGGCAGGTTTCATCCCTGAAAGGCGTGCCAAATCGACAGATCCTTCTGTCTGTCCTATCCTGACCATGACCCCACCATCCCGGGCTCTCAATGGAAAAATATGACCTGGTCTTGCAATATCCATGGGAGTGGTATCGTCTGCCACCGCGGTAAGGATTGTGGTAGCTCTGTCAGCTGCGGAAATCCCTGTGGTAACGCCTCTCTTAGCTTCAATGGACACGGTAAACCCTGTTCCATATTGTGAGGTGTTATTGTCCACCATCATTGGTAAATCCAAGCGGTCTGCAATACTAGAGTCAAGGGAAAGACAGATCAGCCCCCTTCCATATCTAGCCATGAAATTTATGGCTTCCGGGGTCACAGCTTCTGCTGCCATGGTCAGATCACCTTCGTTTTCACGATCTTCATCATCCACAAGAATAACCATTTTACCATTTTTAATATCTTCAATAGCCTGTTTAATTGTTAAATGCGGCATATTTAAATCCTTAAGCTTATTATAAAAATCCATTCCTTGCGAGAAGCCCCATACTGATACCTTCTTGCCCTTTTGGTAAAGCATCATTTTTTGAAATACTTCCCATTAAAATCTTTTTTACATATTTTCCGATCATATCGGTTTCTATATTGACCTCATCACCGATCCGCTTTAAACCGATAGTGGTAATATCTGCGGTGTGAGGGATAATACTGACTTCAAAGTCCTTATCCGAGCATTTGTTGATGGTCAAACTGATCCCTTCAATTGCAACAGAGCCTTTTTCAATCATTTCTGCAGAAAGTTTTAACCCAACATCAACTCTGATAATTACAGCATTACTATTTCTCTTTATAGAAGAAATGACTCCTGTCCCATCAATGTGCCCTGAAACCAGATGGCCATCAATCCTGTCTGACAATTTTAACGCCCGTTCAATGTTGACCCTTGAGCCCGGTCTCAATTGTTTAAAAGTTGTCCGTTCAACAGTCTCAGGCGCCATATCAACTTTAAAAATATTTTTTTCAAGACTTACAGCAGTAAGACAGGCACCGTTCACAGCAATGGAATCTCCAATTTTTGATTCAGACAAATCCAGGCCGCAAGCGATGTGAAGCACTTTGCCTTCACCCCTGGACTCGATCCGTTTAATAGTTCCAAAATTTTCAATAATTCCTGTAAACATTTTTTCCCTCTCGTTTCTCATTTTTCATTTTAAATATCCCTTAATAAGAATATCGTCGTCAAATTGAGTAACGATTACGTCTTTGAGTTTAAAGGCATCTTTTATCAACAAAGGACCCTTGCCTTCAAATATCGGAGTACCATCGCTGCCGCCTAAAAATTTAGGTGCTAAAAAAAAACAGAACTTTATTTACAATCCCGGCCTTAAGCACAGATCCTGCCACTCGACTCCCACCTTCAATCAAAAGGCTTAAAATTGACATCTGCCCTAACCTAATCATCAGTTCATTTAAATCAAGTCTATTGTCCTTTAAAGGGATTTGAAGAATTTGAACCCCCCTTTTTTCAAGCGCAGCTTTTTTTTGTGTGGAAACTTCAGGGCCTGTAACAATTATGGTTTTAGCAGTGGAATCCTGGGTGATAAGATTTGCATCTTCTTTAATCGTTAAATGGGTATCCAGAACAATCCTTACCGGGTCTTTAGTCTGGACTCCTTTAATTCTTGAAGTCAGGCAGGGATTGTCAGCATGCAAGGTCCCTGATCCCACTAAAATTGCATCTACTTCATGGCGGATCTTATGGACATGAGCCCTGGATTTTTCATTGGTGATCCATTTTGAATCCCCTGTGGAAGTGGCGATTTTCCCATCCAAAGTGGAAGCGCACTTCAAAATAACAAAGGGTTTGTTTTCATTTTGAGTAAACCAGGAGAATGTTTCGATCAGATGTTTAGATTCTTTTTCAAGAACTCCGGTAACAACCTTGATGCCATTGTCCTTAAGATAGTTCAACCCATCACCGCAAACATTGGGATTGGGATCAATACATCCCACAACAACTTTTTTAATTCCGGCTTTAATAATTTTATGGGTGCAAGGCGGGGTTTTCCCAAAATGGTTGCAAGGCTCAAGTGTCACATAAAGGGTTGCATCCAATGCCTTGGGACCTGCATCATCCAGAGCCTCTACTTCAGCATGAGGCAAACCTGCTGCTCTGTGAAATCCTTTTCCAACGATTGTTCCTTTTCTTACAACGACAGCACCGACACAGGGGTTAGGAGATGTAAATCCATTTGCTCTTTGTGCAAGGGATAACGCCTGCTGCATGTATTCATGATCTATCATCGGCCTTATCCAGGGTCCCATCAAATTCCAGGGGAAGACATTTTTCCGGGGCCAACCCCTTAAGCTCCTTAATAAAATCGGCGACGTCCTTAAATTCCCTGTACACCGATGCAAACCGGACGTAGGCAACATCATCGATTTGCTTTAAAGCCGCAATGATTTTTTCTCCCACAATTTTTGAAGGCAATTCCGGATCATTTTTTTCTCTTAATTCCTGCTCAATGGTATTCACTGTTTCTTCGATACGATTAATGCTGATAGCTCTTTTTTCACAGGCTTTTTTAATACCGGACAAAACTTTTTCCCTTTTAAAATCTTCCCTTCGACCATCTTTTTTTACGATTATAATCGGTACCTGCACAAAGCGTTCGTAAGTTGTAAATCTCTGGCTACATTCCTGGCATTCTCTGCGTCGACGAACTTCAAACTCAATCTTGCCCGGACGCGAATCAATAACTCTTGTGTTTGGTTTTCCGCAAAATGGGCATTCCATAGGAGCCTCTTTCTTGTTCAGGTCTCAAGTCGGATGAGTTCTACCTTGGCCTTGTCAAACATATCCAAAGTCAAAGGGTCATTATACCCATCTTTATAATAAACAGTTTTAATCCCGGCATTAATTATCATTTTTGAGCAAATGGAACAAGGCTGATTCGTACAATAAAGCACAGATCCATTCACCCTGATTCCGTGATAAGCTGCCTGAATAATTGCATTTTGTTCTGCATGAACACCACGGCATAATTCATGTTTTTCCCCTGAAGGCACATTCAATTGCACTCTGAGGCATCCGACTTCCAGGCAATGGGGAACTTTAGCCGGTGCACCATTATAGCCTGTGCAAAGGATCCTTTTTCCCTTTACCAGAACTGCCCCTACTTTTCTTCTTGTACAGGTCGCGCGGGAAGCAACGAGATCACAAATTCCCATAAAATATTCATGCCATGAAGGCCTTTGGGACAAGTGTTCAGTCATGAATTAATTTTCCTTTATACAAAGGGTATTGCATGCAAAGGTCTTTAACTTTCCTAAGCGTAATTTCAATATTTTTCTGATCATCTAGAACATCACAGATAAAACCGGCGATTGCTTTACTCGCCTTTTCATCCATACCCCTGGAAGTAACAAGGGGAAGCCCTATCCTAATACCACTTGTGACAAAAGGTCCGCGTTTTTCATTGGGGATGGTATTTTTATTCACAGTAATACCGGCCAGTCCAAGTCTTTCTTCAGCCTCTTTGCCGGAGATATCCTTTTGACTGAAATCAACAAGAACCATGTGATTATCAGTTCCTCCTGAAATCAGTTTATATCCCCTTTCCATAATTACAAAGGAAAGAGCTGAGGCGTTCTTGATAACCTGCTTTTGGTAGTCTGCAAAGGATTGGCCAAGTGCTTCTTTAAAGGCAACTGCTTTTGCCGCGATAACATGCATTAAAGGCCCGCCCTGGATACCGGGAAATATCTGGCTGCCGATTTTCTTTGCATATCTTTCCGAGGACAGGATAAGGCCGCCACGGGGACCCCTGAGGGTTTTATGGGTTGTAGAAGTAATCAGATCTGCAAAACCAACGGGACTTGGGTGAAGACCTGTTGCAACAAGCCCTGCAATGTGGGCCATATCCACCATAAAAAGTGCATCAACTGATTTAGCAATTTGAGCAAAGCCTTTAAAATCAATAATTCTGGGATAGGCACTGGCTCCTGCAACAATCAATTTCGGGCGGTGTTTTTTTGCCATTGCTTCCACCTGGTTCAGGTCAATCATCTCGGTTTCAGGAGACAGTCCATAATGGACAAAATCATAGAGTTTACCTGAAAAGCTGACTAAAGCGCCATGTGTCAAATGACCGCCGTGGGAAAGGTCCATGGCAAGAATCCGATCTCCTGGATTCAACACTGCAAAATAGGCCGCCATATTGGCCCCGGAGCCTGAGTGGGGCTGGACATTTGCATATTCGACCTTGAATAATTTTTTGGCCCGCTCAATGGCCAGGTCTTCTGCCTGGTCCACATATTCACAACCGCCATAATATCTTCTGGCAGGATATCCTTCTGCGTATTTATTTGTGAGGATGGATCCCTGGGCCGCCATGACTGCCGGGCTTGCAATATTTTCAGAAGCAATCAGGTTTAATTCATATTCCTGCCGGTCAGCCTCCTGCTGGATAATCTTTTCGATTTGTGAATCTGTTTTTCCAACGATTCCCATTTTACAACCCTCTTCTCACATATCTAATTATCTATAGTTTGAATTCGTTCCAGATGCCGCCCACCTTCAAACACCGTATCCAGCCAGGTTTGAATAATTTCAAACGCAAGGACATCTCCTATTACACGACCGCCAAGGACAAGGATATTGGAATCATTATGCAGCCGGCTCATCTTTGCTGAAAAAATATCAGAGCAAAGAGCGGCTCGCACACCTGCAAACCTATTGGCCACCATGGACATGCCAAGCCCGGTGCCGCAAAGCAATATCCCCCTTGAATATTGGCCTTTAGACACAGCATCGGCAACTTTTTTCCCAAAATCCACATAATTAACAGATGTCTGGGCTTTGGTGCCTGCATCTTCAATCTGATAACCTCTGTGGACAAGAAAAATTTTTATTTTTTCCTTCAGTCCATAAGCGGCATGATCACATCCGATAATAATGGGTTTGCCTTTTTCCATTTTGTCCCCACTTTCTAAAATTTTGATTTTATAAAATCAACGGCATCCTGGACTGTGATCAATTTTTCTGCATCGTCGTCATCAATTTCAATTTCAAACATTTCCTCCATTGACATGATCAACTCTACGATTGTCAAAGAATCAGCACCAAGATCATCAATCAGAGAAGCTTCCAGAACAATATCCTCGATATCAATATCAGGAATCTTTTCTGCAATCACTTTTTTTACTTTTGTTTCAATCGTCATGCTTTGGACAGTCTCCTTTAACTATTCTTCATTATCAACCGGGGATACGTTCCTATCTTTATAAGCGCCGCATTCAGGACAGGCTGTATGTGGGAGTTTGGGTTCCTGGCATTCAGGGCACACACTCACTGTGGGTGCGCTTGTTTTGTAATGTGTCCGCCTTTTTCTACCCCTTGCCTTGGAACTCTTTTGCTTTGGTACTGCCATTGATCTCTCCTAAGTATATTATTTTATTTGAATTTTTAATTATTATATTCCAATATAATAAAGCATATATATTTACTCCTATTTCCAAAAAGTGTCAAGAAATTAAACCAGTTGCCCGATGCAAAGTTTTGTGATAGTTAAGGGCTCGATTTTACACAATATTATTTTTATGGAGAACAAATGGATACAATTATCACTCGATTCCCCCCCTCCCCTACGGGATTCCTGCACATAGGCGGTGCAAGAACAGCTCTTTTTAACTGGCTATATGCAAGAAAAAACAAGGGGAAATTTGTTTTAAGGATTGAAGACACAGATGCTGCCAGATCCACAAAAGAGTCTGTGACTGCCATTTTGGAATCCCTGAAATGGCTCGGCATGGACTGGGATGAAGGTCCCTTTTTTCAATCCCAAAGAACCTCCATTTACAATGAATACATAGAAAACCTGCTTGAATCAGGGTCTGCATATTATTGTTCCTGCACCCCGGATGAAGTCAATACCATGAGAGATGTGGCAAAGGCCAGGGGATTAAAACCCATGTACAACGGCAATTGTCGGCAAAAAAATCTTGAAAAAGGTAAAAACACTGTTGTACGACTCAAAACGCCTGAGCAAGGTGCTACCATTGTCAAAGATATTGTAAAGGGTGATACTGCGTTTCAAAATGCTGAAATGGATGATTTTATTATCCAGAGAAGCGACGGGTCACCCATGTACAACCTTGCAGTTGTGGTAGATGACCTGACTATGGGAATCAATACCATAATCAGGGGAGATGACCATTTGATCAATACACCCAAACAAATGATGATATATGAAGCACTGAAAACGCCTATTCCTGTTTTCGGCCATGTCCCAATGGTCCTTGGATCTGATAAATCACGCCTGAGCAAACGTCATGGGGCCATGTCGGTTGGCGAATATAAAAAGATGGGATTTTTACCCGATGCCATGATAAATTATCTGGTTCGGCTGGGCTGGTCCCATGGTGACCAGGAATTTTTCAAAAGAGATGACCTGATTGAAAAATTTAATCTTGAACACCTGGGCAGGTCTGCTTCCATGTTTGACACGGACAAACTTTTGGCTCTCAATTCAAAACATATTCAAAACAAAAGTCCTGAAGAATTGGCAGACCCGCTCTTGTTTCATTTAAAAGATATGGGGATTAATGCTAAAAATGATAATTTTACCCAAGGGGTAATCCAAACGCTTCAACCCAGAAGCAAAACCCTTGTTGAAATGGCACAGGGAGCGATTTTTTATTATCATGACGATGTAAAATTTGAAGAAAAAGCCGCTAATAAGTTTCTCAAACCGGAAATTGTGACACTCCTGGAAAAAACTGCAGAATATATTGAAGATCTTGAAGTTTACACACAGGAAGAACTTGAAAATGTTTTCAAAAAAATCATGGAACAAACAGATCTCAAGTTTGGAAAGATTGCCCAGCCTTTAAGGGTTGCCATAACAGGCTCAACAGTGAGCCCCGGCATATTTGAAATGCTTTTGGCCCTTGGAAAAGAAAAAACCATTTTAAGAATTAAAAGTGCTATCCAGATGATTCAGGATAAGGCATAAAGAATCCCGGCATATCCTACAAAACTTTGGGAAGCAGATTTTTCAAAACTTGTTGCGTAATCAAATTCAACAGCCTTGACTGCGCCAAGTTTTCTACAGGCAGCAGACGTAGCCGCAACAGAACCGGCACAGCACATATTTTTATTTTCCAGGCCCTGGGCAATAATTTTTGATTCATCCATTTGCTTTATCGCTTTAATGGCATTTCTATCATTTTGTGTTTTCACCCATTCCACTGCCTTTTCACCGGTCCCAAAAGTCGTAAACCCAAAATCAGGGCCATAATGTGTCATATCCGTGGAACCCAGTATCCTGACATTTCTTGACAGATCCAAAGCTTCAGAAACAGCCATGTTGCCGATAATTGCGGCAAAAAATGAAGGAGCCACACCACAGACAACTATTTTTGCATCTGGATAAAAGTATTTAATAAATGGATATTGAAGTTCAAAGGTATTTTCATCGGGAAATTTGTTAGGTGATCTCTGCCTGATACTGATACCCCGGGCAATTTTATCGGTGAGTTCATTATCTACTTCAATGGGGCCAAATGGTGTTTCAACTTCACCATGGGTCAGGATAAAAGGTTCAGACTGCTTGTGCATATGGCCGCCAAACAGAATAAGGGTATCAATTTTTTCATCAGACGTAAGAGAAGCGATTACCCGGCAGGCAATTGATCCTGAATAATACCAGCCTGCATGGGGAACAATTCCACCAATAAAACTGCCATCGAAAGATCTTTGGTTTTCTTTTAAAAACCCTTTAATGGATGCTTCACACTTAGCAGCAGTTGCAGGATACCAGGAACCGGCAAAAGCCATTTTCTTTTTTTCCATAGTCCCCCTTATAACTATTTTCCTGTTTTTTCAAACACCTTGATCTTCAACCACTCAAGCCAGGGTTCAAACCCTTGTTGAGTCTTGGCTGAAACTTCAAATACGGGTAATTGGGGATGTACCTGTTTCATGTTATCAACTGCCAGTTTAGCATCAAAATCAAGGTAAGGCAGCAAATCAATCTTATTTAGAATCGCCACATCCGCCACCCTGAACATCAAAGGATATTTCAAGGGTTTATCTTCCCCTTCAGTCACGCTTAACACAACAGCCTTTGCATCTTCCCCAATATCAAATTCAGCCGGGCAGACAAGATTCCCAATATTTTCCACAATTAGAAGATCAAGGTCCAAACACCCTAATCCTTTTGCCGATGCAAGGATTAAATGGGCTGACAAATGGCAGTCGCCACCAAATTGGTCCGTATTAATCTGGGTGACTTTGGCTCCTGTTATTTCAAGTCTGTCAGCATCATTTCTGGTGCAGATATCTCCCACGATCACACCCACTCTGACATTGGGCATCAAAAGCTTGAGACTTTTGCAGAGAAGCTGTGTCTTTCCAGAGCCTGGAGAAGACATCATGTTAAGAACAAACACATTTTGTTCTTTAAAAAATTTTCTATTTTTATCAGCTTGTGTCTCGTTAGCTTCAAGAACCCTTTTTTGAATATTTATTTCCATTGATTTTACCTGACTTTATTTATGATTTATATATTTAGTGCTTGACCGGAAACCCGTGTTTGGATGAAAAGTTGCTCATATGCAAGGCGCAAGAAATTTTGAAACCGGAGTGTACTGTAGTACATGAGGATTTCAAAATTTTGCAGCAACGAAGCAGATGAGTGAGTTTTCGTTCAAACACTATTTAGTCTGCAAGTTCCAGAGAAGTTATCTCTATTTCCCTTCCCGTAAGCATTTCAACATCCCCATCCTCACAAAACTGACATTTAAATACCGGTCCTGTCACTTCCCATTTATGATCACAGGATCTACAATGAACCATTACAGCAATAAAATCAATATTCAGTCTTGCTTTTTCCAAAGGAGTATCCTTTGTAATAATTTCAAAACAAAAAGCTAAACTGTGCTCAACCACTGATGCGAGCCTCCCGATTTTCAGATTCACTTTTTCCACCTTTGGATTCTCAATCTCTTTGGGAATAGAGTCCAGGGCAATTTGTACAAGTTGCTGAGCAATTCCCATTTCGTGCATAAATTTACTTCCTTTTTGAATAAAAATTCTTTTTAAACTCTAAAAATCTGTCTTTTTTTATTGCACTCCGCATTTTATCCATCAAATCAAGGTAATAATAAATATTATGGATGGTGTTCAATCTATAGGCCAAAAGTTCTCTGGACTTATACAAATGACGAAGATAACTCCTTGAATAATTTTGACAGGTATAGCAATCACACTCTTCATCAATAGGTTCTTTGTCAAATCTGAATCTGGCATTGGAAATATTGATGGTTCCCATTGAGGTGAACAACTGACCATTTCTGGCATTTCTGGATGGCATGACACAGTCAAACATATCACAACCCATATCCACCAGCTCAACCAGGTCTTCGGGCGTGCCAACTCCCATTATATATCTGGGCTTATGAACCGGCAACAAGGGAAGCGTATGGTCTGCCATTTCATACATCAAGTCTTTGGGTTCGCCAACGCTTAACCCGCCTATTGCAAACCCGGGAAAGTCAATGCCGGTCAATTGTTCGGCAGAAAGAGACCTCAACTTTTTTGTCATACCGCCTTGTATAATCCCGAACAAATTGTTGACACTCCCTTTTGCCTGCCAGAAATCAAAACCTCGTTTTGCCCAGTAAAAAGTTTTATTTACAGCATCCATGGTCTGTTTTTCACTGGCTGGATATCCCATACAAAAATCAAGGGACATCATGATATCAGCGCCAAGAATCATTTGGATCTCAACCGCTTTTTCAGGCGAAAAAAAATGTCTTGATCCGTCAATATGGGACTGGAAAGCAACCCCTTCATCTGAAAATTTGGCCAGTTTTGCCAAAGAAAAAAACTGGAATCCCCCGGAATCCGTCAGCATGGGTTTTTCCCAACGGATAAATTC
>Ga0233437_1002337_pt1 | contig 29197 bp, 25 predicted proteins | sample SI_122_August201_FD_182714 | JGI IMG/M metagenome (GOLD analysis project Ga0233437, IMG submission 182714) | Seawater microbial communities from Saanich Inlet, British Columbia, Canada - SI_122_August2016_200_MG | ecosystem: Environmental > Aquatic > Marine > Inlet | place: Canada: British... | reverse complement strand
TTTAAGCATCGAATCTTTCTTTATGACTGAATTATCAGGTTATGGATGGATATCACACTATTACTTGCCTCCACCAGGATTGACGTCAACGAATAGATTTCCTGATGATTATTCCAAATTGATAGATGATAAACGATTTCTACGATTCTGCCTTAACATTATGGAATCAAGGAATCATCAACATTATTTGTTCGAAAGAATTTTGGTACATAATCGAGAGATTATCTCACTCCTCGAAGCCGAATTGGGCTATGAACCAGAAAAAGTTGAATCAACTGAATAATTCAGTCCCCTGCATACGAATAAACCAGCTCTACAATTACAAACCACCATACGGATAAGGTCTGAACAGTTGAACAACTACCATACGGATGTTAGCTGAGTATCCGTACAAGGAGTTATTAAGCCATTAAATTCTCAATATCCCTGCTAAGATTAACTTACAGATATGGTTGAATCTCATCATATAAATACTAAGCATTTACTAATAGAGTTATAAATTATTTATCTGAGAGAATTATGCTGGAGGGGGTTTGGCTTATATATGGAGGATGTGGGGAGTATACCAAATGTAATGCACTTATTGAAACAGTGCATCAGTGCACGGGGTTTTGAATCTAAGAGTTGATTGGTTTGTATTTATAGTATAATAGAATACTTGTATAAATCTGTATACGTGATGATTAGCGTATCTTTACTACTCCATAGCACGTTACCACAAAATGGCAATAGGCAAAAACAGTATGGTTGTGCACTCTTTTTTATGCCACAAAAAGTTAATATCAGTGCATGGCCTGGTATATTTTAGACTCTAATATTTCTAACTGGCTCAAACCCGTACAAGTAATAAGCTGATAACTTGCCACTTAAGAGATTTCATGCTTTCTGGGAAATAGTATTGCGTTTAGAGTGCACTGCATGCACTTTTGGAACAGTGCATTACATATTTTATTCGTCTTATTTAGATATGGCCTTTATTATCCTATCCTCACGAATCAAAACATCTCTTAAAAGCAACTTATATGGTAGTTGTTTGTGTTTAGAATTCTTAAAGCCTTCCATAATTTTTACCAGAGAAGCAGCTGTGATTAATGAAAGGTTCAGCTCATATTCAAGTTCACACTCATTTACAAAGTCATCACTAAAATCTGGAGCAACAAGCAATGACTTAACCACATTATAATCATTTACTTTAGCTGTATCAATATACGACTTTATCTGCCTAGATACTGAGCTAAATTTATTATATCCACTTTCCTTAAATGACTTGCATTCTAAAATAATCAAATCAGAATTGCCAAGATTAATTACAATATCAATTTTGTTTTTCGCAGTACTTAGAGCTATTCTCAACTTCTCATCCACATCGAAACCAAGTCTTTTAAAAATGGTTTTGGTAAGCTCTTCAAACTTCAGCCCTAATTCAGCTTCCTTGAAGTCAATCCCATTTTCTTTTAATCCCCTCAAATCTCTTGCCCCTATCTTTTCATAGTTCTCTAGAAATAGGTTTTCTGAATCCTTATAGCTTTCCAAAATATTGAGAATTGTGTTACCTCTTGACTTTATTCCATTGTTCACAGCAAATTTACTCAATGAGGCTTCATCAATAATCTCCAATACATCTCTTGGTTTGATATTATAATCCAGCAACAGAGAGCTCAACAGAACCTTATCATCTTGCAGTTCAAATTCAGATCTTACAACATTATTCAGCGATGGTATTTGATTATTAAGGTCTAACAGTAATTTCTCATATCCATTAACGGAAATGGCAACCTTCTCATCTTTTTCAAGCTCGTTGAAGTACAAAACAAGATTGGCAACCTTCTGCTCAATGGTAGATCCTTTTAGTGGTGGAGATATCATTAAACCCTTATCTACAATGATATTTAGTTCTACTTTCCTTTCAGATAGTTTGACGTTATCCTTGAAAATATCCTTGGTCAGCACGTCCATGAAAGATATTCCATGAGAAATTATTTCCTTGGTTTTCTGTTGTCTATCGAGTTTTCTATCTATGTTATGGATTCGGCAGATTTGATTTATTTGAGCGTCCTTAACAAGCTTCAGAACCCGGCGGAAGTACTTATCAGCTACCTGTTTTTCTCGAATACGTCTTAGAATTGCTACAATCTCATCTGGGACAAATGCGGTAAGGTTTTTCTTAGAATAGAAAATGATTCCCAAGTATTTCAGATCATTAATAATTTTATCAATCTCAATTTTTTGAATCGGTAGAATACTGTAGTTAATTAGTTTCTTCTCTTCTTGTGATAGTTCCAATTTCTTCGAGAGGGTGCTCAGAATAGAATGTTCATCCTGAGTAATTTTACATTCCTGGTTATTGTCCAAATCATTCTTGTAGGCAACTTCAAGGCATGCTTTGTAGATTTTGTAGTCTCTAATCCTGTTGGAATCAATGGTTGGTTTTGGACTATCTATTTCCGCCCTAAATGACTTGATTTTTCGATTGAGAGATTTTGTCTCCTTATCATATAGAGTAGCCAGCCATTCTCTGGATAAGATACAATTTCCATCTCGGATTAGGATGTCAATTAAGATATCAAATTGAGAAGTAGTATTTTCAAACTCTTCCCAGACAAATCCAGCAAATTCATCAGAGATCAGTTTAAAAACATTTGAAATATTCTGATTATCCACATTTTTCAAGTCCTTGCTTGTATCACTTAGTATTTTATCGACCTGTTTTGCATTCTTAGGATTGTTGAGGATAATGGTATCAATAATCTTCAAAAAAGGATTCTTTTCAAAAGAGTTTAGCTGGTCTAAGACTCGTTCTAGTTTCATGATTATATGTGGTTTGTTTAAGAAAAGGTTCCTCTAAGTTACGAAGAATCTTGAATTTCAAAAAACTTGGTGATTCAATGAATGGTCAACATACAAATGCACTTAATGCACTGCCCAATTACAGTGCATAAGTACATCCGAAAAGAAGAGACGATTATGCCTCCTGGCGCATTGACTCTACACCATGAGTGACCTTGATCATTGAATCGAGATTCTTAAAAGGATTTTCAGGTTCGGGTGGTTTTTCAACCTTGATATAATCCTTGCCATTCGACCTTCGAGACATGGCCTTTCTGTCATTCAATTGTGCCCATTTTTGAATCCATATTGTAAGAGTCGCTTGGGGTATTTCGTCATGACCGGGATAAAAGTCATAAAAGTCACTGTACACTTCCTTTTTATCATACTCTTCATCGCTTTCAAAATAAAACTCAGCAAAATCGACAAATTCTTCACTGGTTTCAGCAATTATATCCAGTCGAGTTGTGTTCAAAGGATCAGCTGTAAGTATACCATGGTTTAAATAGAGAACCACACAGCCAAGCATGAGTGAGTCAAAACATTCCCAATCTATGCTCTCCCAGCCTTTGAAAAAGGTTCTGCCAAATTTATCTGAAGGTATATTGTCCTCACCATAATATCGGCTAACCTTATAAACTGTTGATCTTCGTTTGATTGAATTGCCAATCATAGAAATCGCATAGTTGGACGTTAAAATAAACTTGGGAGAATCATTGAAGCTAACAGTATACTTTGGTACAAATTTGCGATTAATCGTGATATCATCGGCTATGGCATTGAATAGGGTTTCAAAGCTAAATCCCCTTTTAATGTCATTGATAACAAAAACATCTGTCTCAGGCATAATAGTCTCAAAAGGGAAATTGTCAGATGCCGTAAATTGCTTTCCTGCGTTGTCGACTACATTTCTCATTTTCATGAGTGCCTGTATGACTATTCCCTTGCCAGTGCCTCCTTCAGCTGTTTTACTTTCTATTGATTCACGAAGGAACGGAGCTACTGGAATTGCAGGATTCTTATACCGATGAAGCATATAACCAATAATTGTCCTGAGACGATTATATCTTTCAGAAGACTCAGCATTCTCGAGATCCCTTGATATGTCTTTCAAGAACTGATTGAAATGAAAACCATCAACATCAACCTTCTTTGTTACATCAAATTCTCTGTCAATAATATCATCTTCAAAAACTGCTGCATTGAGTTCACCATACGGAATAGGCTTACAGCCACCTTTGGCAACACTTACAATAGTATTTTCATAGCAAAAGAAAGCAGCATTTTCAGTGTCTGATAGCTGAACTACATTTAGGTAAGGTAAAGAGTTAAGTAGCTCCTTGCTAAAGAGTTGGGCCTTAGTTTTAATCAAAGCATCGAATGCACCCTGAGACTCAACATCCTCAAATGCACCGGAGTGAATATAACCTGATGCAAGTTGAACTATTTGGTCTTGATCAATCCTCTTCAATACCTTATCTACATGATGAGTTAAGATTTTTGGAAAATCCTTATTTTTACGGTACCACCCAACCTGTGATTCAATAAGGAAGGTTCTAAATGAGTTTGGATGGATCTTAATCACATCTTTTGCATCTGCACACCAAAACTTTGTGATCTTCTGCTCCTCTGGAGAAACAGCAGGAGGAGCCAAAAGCTCCCCTGCCTTATTGTTAGTTATTTCAACCACTATCCAACCCTCCTGTATTTTAGTTTAGATGGATTGTAATTGACAGACTCTAACAGTTGCCATACGTCTATCTCTCTGTAGAAGACTCTTCTCCCTATTCTTAAGTAAGGAAGTCCATAGACTCCCCGGTACTTATTCAAAGTTGGAAGAGTAACTTCCAGAATCTCACATACTTGATTCACATTCAAGTAAGGTATGTCAGGAATAAGATCGATAATCTCTTCCCGTCTAGAACTTGTCAGGATATAACCAAGTAGTTCACTCAGGAGTTCTGTTTCGTTCATATTTACTGTTCTTACCATTATGCCCTCCTTCCTGATTCATTCCACGCCTCATGATAATGTATTTCCAGAAAGTCCTCAATGTCGGACTCCCTGTAATAGATCTTGCTTCCTACCTGGGAGAAAGGAATTTTTCCTTCATCTCTGTAGTTCTGCATGGTTCTGTTTGTAACTTGAAGTAATGCTGCTGCATCCTTCGTACTTAGCCAAGATGATTTTGGCTGTTTGTTGAGCTTCTTCAGCTCTGAGGCTAACTCTAAAAGTACCTCTTCGATTTTGACGATTCTGGGCTCGTCAATGGCCACGAAATTTTTAATCATAGTTTTTCTTTATTAATACTATGACACAAAAATCGTTTGATTTTCAAGCTCCTATGGGTTACTTGAATTCAACTTGAATGAAATAAATTGAAAAAAACTCAATGATGAGCTATTCAATTTTTCGATCAATATAATCTTGCATAGCATCCGGAAGCTTGTCAAGGAATTTTATAGGGTCATTCCTCAAGATCATTTTGGAAATTTTACTTTCAGCATCACGAATTGGACGTTGGAAGAACTCAGAAAAAGCAAGGACAGCATCTTTTCTAGTAAGGTTATTCGTATTATTGGTCAGGACTCCTTTTTCATATAAAGCAACAATCAATTCTAAAAGATCTGTATCAGACCTATTCCAAACAAGTCTTGCTCCTTCACCACTATTGATATTCTGACCTGAATATAATTCAAGATAAGTATTTAGATCAGCTATGAAATTCCCCAAGTTTTCTGAACATATAATTCCTACTCCACAATAAGTGTTAAATTGACAAAGTCTTGCAAATATTATGTCGGTATTAAAAGCCACATAAGCTTCATATGAATCCAGTTCTTTTAGAGACAAGAGTCTAAACTCTTCAGGTTGCATTTCTTCAACTGTTTTTTTCCCTGAATAGAATTGATCAGGATTACTTTCAAATTCTTTACTGATTTGCAATATACAATCACTTTTTATCTCCCAGAAATCAGCTGATTCCTCAACTTTCTCTTTAAGGTGAGAACTGAGGATAATTAATCTCTTTAAAGTATTCTTGTCGGTCTCAGGGTTAAAGGTAATATCTGACAAAACGAAATTCAATCCATCTCTGATACTACCTGCGTTCCAAGAATTACCATTCATCGTGTCTTCATAACTCCAAATAGGGTTTGCATCATTGTAATAAAGATCGTGTGGTGTATCGAAGAGCATGAATAAAACCTTAAAGACTAATTCCTTGTCTGCATCAAGTGTTAAAAGAGAAAATGGATTAATTCTCTTGCCTAGCTCATTTTCCATTGTGATTGTTTCTTTAAAAATACGAAATCCCTATTCAGTAATCAACTCATTTGCTTGATCTAAGACATCAGTTTCAAAACTATCCAAATATATCTGGGTGGTTTCTTCAGTCTCGTGGCCAAGGCCTTCAGAAATAATGGCCGTACTGATGCCAGCTCGCTTGGCGATAGATGCCCATGAGTGGCGACTCACGTACGTAGTAAGGTTTTCATCAATCTCAGCCTCTTTAGCAATCTTTTTTAGCTGCTTATTGATAAGCCTCTTAAAGTTAAGATAGTCTTGATATTCCTTTCCTTTGCGCTTCAAGATATGGAAAACAAAGGCGTCTGGTTCCTGTGATGTTCGGTAACGATCAATGATTGCTGTTGCCTGATCAGTTAGCATAATGTTGAATTCCTGGCCTGTTTTCTTTCTCTTGTAATACAACCGGCCATTCTTAAGCTGCTTGTTTTGGAGCCAAACAATATCAACCAAATTCATCCCTCTGCAATAGAATGAGAACATGAAGATGTCATGGGCAAATATCAAGTTCGATACTTTTGAAAGATCCACATCTCTGATTTTGTTAATATCCTCCTTTGACAGTGCACGCTTTGCAGTTTTTGCTGTCTTGATTTTGTAATTCCGAAATGGATATAATTCCTGCTCTGCCATACCCTCTTTGATAGCCTTATTATAAATGGCCCTCATCGTTCTCATGTAATTTGAGATCGTATTGACAGAGGCATCATTCTCCTTTAAATACCCTTCATATTTGACCAGCAAGCTGTAATCAATATCAATGATATCCAATTCGGTCTTACCAGTAAATGCCTTAAATGAGCCTAAAAAGGTCTGGTATACTCTTGCATTACCAACACTACCAACCTTCTTAAGCTCTGAAATCTTTTCCTCAGTAAAGGCAATGAAATCTCCAGATGAGTCCTTTGTAGAAATTTGAGCCATCAATTGATCGATAGTATAAGGCTTGCCCTTATCTTCTAATTTCAGAAGCTCTTTCTCAGCAGCAACAATCTTAGACTTCAATCTATTTTTAAGCCTGGTGGAATTAGGGTGCTTATTACCAACAATATCCTTTTCAAAATTCCATTCTGATTTCTTGGCTTTGTATCCTGTGGTTATATACTTTCTCTTTTTGTTGTGAATAACCTGAAGTATTATGGGATGTCGTCCATCCTTATATTTCTTACCGGTGTATAATTTGATTTTGATTGAAGCCATAATAATCGTTCTGGTGGTAATATGGTGGTAATTTTCGTTTCATAAAGATACTATTTGTTTCATTTCAAACAATAGGTAATTGTCACTAAAAGCCTATATTTGGTGGGATGTAGAAGTGAAATAGAATGAACTGAATAGAAAACAAAAGCCTGCTTTGGGAGCAGGGGGTCGCAGGTTCGAATCCTGCTACCCCGACGGAATTCAGATAGACGGCTGTAGCACAAAGTGTTACAGCCGTCGTCGCGTTTACCCGGGAGAAATACGGGAGATTATGTATTTTTACACTTTACTGCGGTTTCTGGTGAAGCGGTAAAAAAAAATGAATCTATCCCAAAACATCACCACCACATCATTTAAAGAATTAATTTCCTACAGACCAGCTCGTTTGCATACAGGTTCATGCTGGTATATCTCTTTCCATGCTTTTGATCCACAAAGTGGCTTGCTGAAAATCAAAAGAATTAAAATCAACTATATTGAAAGAGCAGCTGAGCGACGGAAGTACGCGAATGAGCTCATGAAAAGAATCAATAACAATCTGGCTCAGGGTTGGAATCCTTTTCTGGAAAGTGAAGCAAACAGATCATACCGAAAACTTACTGAGGCCATGGATCACTTTCTAACTGTCAGCCAGAAGAGATTGAGGGGAGGTGATATCCGTCAAGAGACCTGGAATGAGTACAGCTCAAAAATGAAAAACCTTCAGGGGTATCTTGAAGATCAGAAATGCCTGGATATGTATGTTTACAAGTTTGATAAGAATATTGCCAATCGTTTTCTTGAATACATCTATGTTGGAAGAGACAGGACCAGTCAAACCAGAGACAATTATCTTCGTTTCTTAAGAGTCTTCAGCACCTTCCTTGTTGATCATGAATACCTAAAAGTCGCACCAACTGAAGGCTTGAAAGTAATTGGTCGAAGCAAAACAAAAGGAAAAAACAGGACAGTTATTACTCCGGTTGATCGGGAAAGATTACGTGTTTTCCTTGAAAAAGAAAATAAGGATTATCTGATTGCGTGTATGATAGAATACTATTGCTTTATCAGACCCAAGGAGATGTCATATATCCAAGTCAGTCATATCAACCTGGAAAAATCAACTATTTACATCCCGGGAATAACCGCAAAAAATCACAAAAATGCTATCGTTACTATACCAACTCCTTTAAAGCGATACCTTGTAGAGTTGAACTACAATCAATACCCGCCTAATTATTACATTTTCTCAGTTGGATTTAAGCCAGGATTAACCAGACGTTCTGAAAAGCAATTCAGGGATTATTGGCTCAAGGTTCGTGATAAATTAAATTTTCCAGAGGAATATAAGTTCTATTCACTCAAAGATACCGGGATTACGGATCTAATTGGACAATTGGGAGATCCAAGAATTGTAAGAGATCAGGCTAGACATCATTCAATTGCCATTACTGACATCTATACACCGCATGATATCATGAAAGCAAATCCACTGATTTCGCAGAATGAAGCTGAGTTTTAAACCAGGTACCACTCACACTCACCCGGAATGATTTCATTGGCCGTTAGGTGGATTGTTCTTCTTTTGAGTAGATAATGGTTCCCATCAATGTTATATTTCTGAGCGAAGTCCAACATTGAGGGATCCGTTATCAACCAATTCACCTGTTTTCTATCTGTCCACCATGTCAGGTATTTCTTCCATAGTTGATTGTAGATTCCATATTCTCCTTCCCAGAATAGGGTTAGATTCTTACCTGGAATCACATTTCCTGATCGATTCCGATTATCATTAGAACCCATCGGACACAGCTCACTCTGATTATCTAGCTGCATTCCCCGATAAAAAAGAAGTCTTGCGCTGAAAGGCCGGTATTCATCAGCTTCAAGGGGATTTCCTTTCTGCTGGGTAATCGGACATCGCATATATTTTCCAGTAGAAATGATATGGTAATTGGTCATCTGCAAGGTTGAAAAACCAGAGGAGAATTCTTCTTCCCGATCGCCTATCAGATAATTTTGATATCCGATTGACCATTGTTGCCATTGATAGATCCAGACACCAGAACTATGGAGAGTCTTCCCATATTGCCAATAAACTCCTTCAGATTCGACAAGGTGAATTTCATTCACCTCTGGATCCAATGTGTCTAAATCTGCATATGTGGGAACCGGATCCTGCAGGAGATCAAGAAAGCCTTCGATATCCTTAAAATATTCCGCTCCAAACATTTCATCATCGGAATCGTGATTCCATTTCAACGCATATCCCGAAGGCTTTTCAATGGATATTATTTTTGATGAACCGATTGCAAAATCGGTGATCTGATCTACAGAAGATGAAAGGATTATATCCTGTCTTTTTATAATCCTAACCTGATTATTGCCATCAATCAGAAAGGCTATATTAAAACGATTGCGGAGCCATAGGATGAAATCTTTGATTGTCATATCGGGCACACAATCAGCTAAATGAAATTGCCCCAAACCCCGCTCGGTGGTTACATAATCATTTCCTTCAAAGCTATAAGGGACTTGGATAAGGGTTGAAATATCTTTTGTCGAATAAATAACTAGATCTTTTAGGTCGGAATCTGTCTCAATACAGTTCTCAACTATCTGAAACCCGTGTTCAGAGAAAACTTTCTTTACAACATACCCCAAAAAAGGAAAGGGGGTGATGGCAAAGCAATAGAAAGAGTCCTGGAAAAATTGACCTCCCTCATAGGCGTTGATTCTAAACTTGCTATTGGAGAACGCAACTTCCTGAGCAGATTCAAGCATAAAAGAAACATTATCGATTGGAAAGATGGCAAAATCACTTTCTGGATAAACATATTCTGGAAGGAATGACCAGGTGCGAGAACCACCAAGCTCAAGATCTGCAAGTTTCTTATTCGTGATTTTACTGGCCAGATTACCAGTGCCAACAACCAGGTAGCATTCGTAATTATTCCCTGCACTTCTGACGGTTATTGTTCCGGATAATTTTGGGATTCCAGAATGGATTAAATCAAAATCGTAGTCTCTGGCCAATGGAACAACATTGCCAGGTCTCTCCGGAAAATTCAATATCCGACTATTCCTGGGGGTTACTGGCAGGTTGAATGGAAATCCAAACCCTCCCAGAATTTCTGAGGTTCCAAATACGGGTGATTCTTCCTCGATGGTGATCGAGGCATCTAGGGGCAGATCAACCGGCTCTGCGTTTATAAGAATTTGCAACATAATACTTCGGTTTTATGATTTAGTGAGAATAACAATAGAAGCGGGATCGACCGTATCGCCGGCGCCATATGGTGCCACGTTCGGTGCAATATCCGTTTCCACTTCAACTTTTCCATATAGCCACTTGCTTTGTGAAACTGACCAGATTCGATATAGGATTGAACCGCTCAGAGGATCATAGACTATGTTGATCGGATAAAAGGAATATGCTCCCCTTGGCCAATTGTCATTCACATCAGGGGAGCAAAAGCCATCCGCATCAGCAAAGGTGAATGATGGCCAGATCGCTTTGAGATCAATGCCTCCATTCATCAAAGGAGATGCTGGGCCAATTCGCCATTTCATTTCATCCGGACTGGACCAGTTCCCTTGAGTGATACCTGATTCATTGATGACATAATTCCCATCGATCAAGCGGGTTGATCCTGAATCATCCCCATAATTCATGTTATTGAGGATTTTGTCCTGAATAAAGACTCCATCATCATCTAGATTATCCGTGTAGCTTGCATCGGGCAGGACTATTGCATTGTTGGCTATTCCGATATATTTTGGATAGGTGCGATAGTAGCCCAACAGCTGAATAGGAGTCCGGGGCGTTCTCAGTGTGTTCTGATAGATATAAATCTCTGATTTATCGTATTGATAATTGTAATTGATTATTTGTGGGGGCACGGTCAAAACATTCCATTCAGGTACCGGGTAATCATCTTGCTTCATGTAAATGGGATCTAAGTAGATGTTGGCTGGATTCCCAAATTGATCTTTCGTGAAGGAAATCGTATTGTTAAAGATTCTAACTCTTCCTTGAGTTATTTGAATAACCATTCCTCCTTCGAAGTGATTGTTGTAAATATCTCCAATGAGGTAATTCACAGAGAATGCAGCATTCTGGCCGAAGGTATTTAACCAAGCGGCCCCCAGAACAATATTGTCATGAACCTCTGCACCACCACCATGCTGGTTTCCCAGCTGCATACCATCAAAGCCATTGTTAATAAATTGATTCCGATAGACTTTGGTATCCTTAAAGATGTGGGCATAGTAATCTGTCATGATTCCCTCTGAATTCAAGGCCGTACCGATTTTCTGAGCGGTGAAATAGCCAATATAGATTCCCTCTCCCAGGGTGTCTTTAAATTTGTTGTGATGAATATGAAGGTTTTTAAAAACAAAGCCACCGGTGGGGTCATTTCGCCAGGTTGATGGATCATCCGGATCAGGATCCGTTTTCGCAGAGATCCCATCGAACTTCGAGTTGTATCCATGCACCCCACTGATGGTAATATCCGAGGAGAACTTATTTATGTCCAGGCATTTGTTCCCAGGTGCTGATTCATAAAACTCTGGATCCGTAAAAATCTCGAAGCCATATTCTAAATTGGCATCATTTGGTGAACCCACAAAATCAACATAAGTGCACCACTCTGTTCTGATCCCTAAGTACTTTCGCATTCCTACGTAAAAAGGATTTCCAGCAGAAGTATCCGGGATAATGAGAATATGATTATCAGCAGTACCGGGTAGGTTATAGATCCGAAGTTCCGGAGCATAGCCAGAAAGCATAATTACCTCTCCGGGAAGAATGGGATTGTTGTTTTTTCTCCCATTCATGATCCCCTGGCCATCAATCACACAGCGGCTATAGACCGTTGAATTTGTGGGATCGGTCCATGTATCGTCTCGCGAGCATGTAATCAGGTGAATCGTTTTCCCAAAAAGTGAAGGATACACCGTAATGAATCTTTTTTTTAGCACCTGAGAACTTCCCCAAGTCTCTATATTTCGGACGGTCAATTGAATATCAAAAACACCTACTTCTCCACCCATATCCGCCTGCCAATCAATTGAGATATCCTCGCCATAAAAACTCCGAACGGTGGAGCCATCATCAGACCTGATAACTGAAAATACGAACACATCTCCAGTCTGTTTGAAGCGTGTTATTTCACCCGTATTGCCGGGATCAGTTGAAGTCCTGAATAGCAGGGTCTGATCGGCAAACATGACCTCTTTGTCTGAGTTAAACCGAATAAATGGTCTATTGGGAGCCGTAAGAACTTTCAATACAAATTCCCGATAAAGCTCAACGGTGAAAGGAGTGGTATTGGTTCCGATCATCTTGACCGAATAATCTCCTACTGCATCGTACTGTATTGTAGAAATATCTCTATTTGTTTCTGTTGTAAAGGTTTGGTAAATCATCCCGTTGGGATGTTCTATTTCCCAATCCACCTGATCACAACCCAATGACATATCCTGAAAGCTGACAATGTCTCCCGGGAATATCATGTATTGGGTAAGATTAAAATTTGGGGAAGGACGCATTTGAATGATCCGAATGGCGGCTGGATAAGTAATTATCACATCTGAAAAATCAGGCTTTGAGGATGAAAGAACCAGATTATACTGAGCACTTCGCTCACTGAGTGCAGTTTTCAAGCTGGTACTTTTAACGGCCTCTTTAAAGTTGGTCCAGAAGAGCATCCCATCCCCGGTACTGGCTTGAATACTTTCAGAAATTGTAATGACAGTTTGATCATTCACTTCATCATACACAATTTCAGCAGTCGGCTCCAGGGAGTACTGGCCATCGTTTTGGGTGGATCCTGATATGGTAAATCCGAAAGGAGTTCCCAAGTCATTCATCAGGTTACCAGATAAAACAATCGTGTTGGGTGTTGTGCTAACAATGGCTTGTGGCGTGATAATGGATTCAATCTTGATTTGATTTAAATAGCGATTGTAATCCGGTTGAAGAATTATTTCAATAGAATCATAGGCTGGTATTTCTACATATCCGTTGGTGGAAAGGTCATAGAGTTCTCCATCCATCAGGTTTTGAAAAGAAAAAATTAAGGAATGCTGACTCTCAGCAAATGCAACGGCATTGGTTTCAAAGGCTCCTATATCATTTGGAGAGGAATCCTTACTGTAAAAACGGTTATCAAACCGGGTTGCATAATTGGCATCTGCAGTGCCAATTAGAGGACTACCCGTAACGGGAAGATAGGTTGACAAATCTATTTTTGGAACCAGCGTATCTGTTATTTCACCACCGGAATGAATCTCCAGATTATTAGGCAGCCCTACCCAATCCCCTGCCCCTGGCTCACTGTAACCACTCCCGGAGAGTATATAGTTCCAGACCATTACAAAATCGGCCCAGTCGTAATAATTGTAGTCGATTACCACATCATCCATCGTACCGGTATCATCCAGGCGAATCTTGAGTCCAGAACATTGCGTACTGGCATCAACGTGACGAGTCAGATACTGGTAGTTATTGACGTAGGTGAAAATAGCGCACTCATAAGTTTCAATGAAAGCAGTATCATTCACGGCCTCTATGAAGGTGTTGTGAATAATCTTAAGATTCCTGACTCCTTCAAACATCAATCCAGCTTGTGCCTGTGTAGCATCCTGAATATTACCCGTAAAAAGGCAATCTTGAATGGTAATATCCTCATTCTTGTAAGGAGCCCGGCTACCAGTGAACCACAATGCCGCTTTTTGAGCATTTTTAAATGTGCAGCTTGAAATGTGCATTCCCACAACATCAGTCACCTTGCAATGATTCAGGAAAGTTTCAGTGGCTTCCTCAGAAATACAGTTTGTCATTTTAACATTCACCCCTCCAGAGATATACAGGGGTGTTCCTACAGGATACTTGGTCAAAGAAGCCGGAACAGTTCCATATTCAAAGCGGCAGCCATCAAGAATAATATTTCTGAAACTAACGGCATGAAATGGATATTGTGCACAATTAGTAAAAAGGCAATCATAGAATTCCAATCCATCCCCAGCATAGACATAAACTCCATTCGTGCCATTTCCAAACACACAATTGCGAAAGGTGCAGTTATAGGCTTTTGTGGGACCAATTTTGAGTCCTCCCATCCCTGAACCGTTGGAATCGAAGTTGATGTTCTCGAAAATCAGGTTGCTCGATTGCTCCAGGGAAAAAGCGACCCCATTGCGACCATCATCACGTACCAATGCTCTTTCGCCAGCTGCAATCATCGCAACAGAGGCACGGATCGTAAGGGAGAATCCTGTATTATTGGATGAAGCGAGCCAAACGCTCATCACATTATCGGGGGTATTGATAACAATGGATTCATCTTTTGTGAGGGTGAGATTATCGTTAATCGCCTGGTAGAGGTATGTATATGTTTTATAATCACTCAATCGATAGACCCCTGTTGGTTCCTCAGTTGACCCACTCCCCCCGGAGGGAACACTGTCTGGATCAGCTTCAAAATCATAGGCTCCTATATCTGTTGCATCTACCTCTCGGTACCAGAAACGAATATCTCTTTCCTGTGCCTGTGAATCCAGGGCTGTATTTCTGGCCGGTGATCCTGATTCGATCAAAAAATCGGGATCATCCGGGATGGTTCCCAAGTTGAAAAGTGGATCTCCTGAGACACTGTTTTGATCTTTATTCTCCCCCGTTCGGTAATCAGCCAGATTCGTATATTGCTCAGCATAAACGTTCGAGTTAATTATCCCTGTTCCCCCTGCAGAATAGTACAGGTTATTATCCGAGGTGATATCATCAGAAGTTTTACCCGAAAGTAGCTTCCAGTAAACCTGTGGGCCAGAAGTTTGTGTATTCTCTGTTCCAGCGAAAATATTATTGTAAGCCACCACACTCAAAGCATTGTATGAACCAACGCATTTTCCGTAGGTGGCATGTCTATTAATGATCGTATTATTGATCATTGTGATCACTTGGTCGGCACCAAAGTAAACCGGTTCTTTTGTTCCACCACCACAATCAAAAACCAGACAGTTTATCATGGTCATATTCGGCCCCCCTGAGCTACAATAGACTCCCTGATTTACTATGTCATGAATTATTGTTCGGTTCAATAAGATCTGGCCGGATACATCTTTTGAATAAAAACCGTTTCTGTCACAGTCAAATATTACTGAGTCTTCTACCAGAACATCTCCGGTGATATTATAGGCATAAACTCCGTACACTGAACTCGCTCCGGCATATTTGACCGTTGAGTTTTTAAGTGCTGAATCCCCCCCGGAATGGAATGTAAGGACTTCATTTGCACCGGTACCAGTTAAGGTGCAACCATCAACGGTAATGGTGCCGTGTTGATAGGTTCTGATACATTTATACCCGCCTTCAATCGTACAATCAATTACCCTGGCTGAAGCTGAATTATTAAGGTAGATACCTCCATTTGTAAAGCCCTTGATGGTAAAGCCAACAATATCTATATCCTGAATTCCTGATCCACTGATTTCAATGGGACTATCAGTAGAATCATTGACTTCAGCTCCATCAGGACTTGTTATTGTGAGTTTAAACCCGTCTGTTGTTTTGTATTTATAATCGAATCCCGTTATCGGGGATCCTTCTCCTGACACTTCAATTGTATAGTCTTTATCGAGTGGGTTTGGAACTGCGTTAATGGCATCCTGAACACTGGCATAGGTAACATCGGTCGTAATATTCTTAATCATTGGATTGGGGTTAGAATAGGATGATTTCTTTTACTTGGAAGCTTTGGCTGCTTTTGTACTGGATCATAAGGGGCTCATCAGGTACTGTGGTAGGTAGATCCAGCAGAAAACCTGTGTATTCTTCTGTCAGGGTAAGCGCGTCACTCCCTGCTAACTGGTTGCTATCTGACCATGCCCGGATATTTAGAATGATAGATCCTGATCCTTCCGGGGTCTTGGCTCTGATAAATAGATTTGCAGGGGCTGAACCTAGAATCTGATACTCGCCTAGATAGGTATAGAAATTCGGGGATTCTGCAAACTCCTGCCCATGCCAACCGGGAAACTTTTCAGATATCCCTCCTGATCCTGCTGCAGAAACAGAATCCAGAATATCATGGAGCATCTCTTGAAGATCGGGGCCTGTAATAGCTCGTTCATGGTTTTCATGAATCCGATCTGTGATCTTGTTTTTAAGATCCGATATGGAGTATTGAGCCATTATTCGTTTGCAAAATCATCGATGAAATCATCGTTAAAATCAGCTGCCACCAACTCCTTTGTATAGTAGGCTGAGCTGTAGGCTCTCTGGTAATCAAACTGTATGGAGTACATTTCTGAGCGATCTTTCCTCTGCAGAGCGTCAGTGGTTGTAATTTCCACCGGAACCAGTTTTCCTGTATTGATCAGATATACCTGTTTGGATAGAAAGAAATCACGTATCCAGGCAATGTCTTCTCTGGTTTTCCAACCTGTGTTGGCCGAATATCTTTTCCGCTCTAGAATATTACTCGCCGTGGTCTGGTGATCTTTCTCGGTAAAAGCATCACCCAGTATTTTTTTGATCGATGTTCTGGAGTATTCAAGTGAGTCTTCTTGATCGCCAGTAATTCTTAGCGTATCGAAGCCTCCCAGGGAATTAAGAAAAAGAAAGTATCTGACGTTTTCATGAATCAAGGTATCCATTGCAAAGTTTCTGATTTCACTGATCCGATTGTCTGCACCATCTTCAAGCCAAGCATCAAACTTTTTAAGAGTGCCATCATCATAACCCGCTATTTGCAGGGTGTTTGGTGTCAGAATGATTTCATAGACTGATTTGACTATGGGATCAACTAGCGAACTGATGATATCTGTGGAGACAATACCGGACGTTAAATAAGTCTTTACTTTCAGCACCAGACTTGGAATTGAGGATTGCACTAAAAAGTACAGTTTCTCTATTTGGTAACGATCAACGGTTTTTGTCTTGGGTTGCCAGGTTAGAAAATAATTGTTGTACGTCAGTTTCTCCCAGAATGACGAGTCTTGACGATTGTAGATGGCTTCCTGAAGATGGGAAATCCCAGCATTTAGAACGTGATACTGATCGGAAACAATCAACTTTTGAGCCCTAAGATCTTCACCATACCGTTCATAGGCTCTGATTCGATAGGGCCTACAGGAATTCTCCTGCAAGACAATAAGATTGTCTGAGCTCTCGGGAAAGGTAAATTCTGAAAAAAGGCGATCGGCAAAGAATTTATGAATGTCGATGGTCACCTGTCCGGATAGATCCACCGGGAGAAGTTCCTCTGCGATGTTTTGGTAATCTGATCCTATGAACAAATCCACGAGAACACCTACTTTAAAAAAGACCTGGGGTACTTGATCAAAACCGCCTGTGATAGTCATTAACGGCTCTGGATCACTCCAAGACTTTGTCCAGGAGAGGGCATATTTTGATCCGAATTCTCTGGCGGTAAAAATAACTGAAGTAGAACCCGATGTAATGACGAAGTCTTTGGCCAGATAGTAGTTTAGGGTCAGCTGTGTTGCGACTGCTTGTATCCAATCAGCCAGTACTGGAAAAACTGTATTATCTGGTATTTGATTCCCTGAATTATCAGGGTTGGCTTTACACATGATTTCAACCTCGATGCTATCCCAAGAAAGTATGAATGATTCATTTGCCAATCCAGGAGCTGTAAAATTCAAGGAGACCGCAGCCTTAGTTCCTGCAGAACTTAAGTGATTATCACTTTCTAAGATGAATCGTGAAGGATTTCCTGTTAGGGAGATTGTAGGTGGGTATTTTAGTATCGACAGCATATATTCAGTCTTTATTAGACGAAAATATATCGAGTATACGCTGGATGAAAGGACAAGGCCCGGAGTGGTTTGCACCAACATCCGAGCCTGTCATGAAAATCGAAACAATAAAAAGAAAGACGTTATGGAGGTAATCCATCAGTATTCCTCCGAGGTTCTTCAGTGGTCACTTCCTGCTCATTCTTGTTGAGATCTGTTTTGAGTGCACGCATTTGGATCCTGTGTTTTCGATAATCCTGTGCCAACCTGAACAGTTCTCGAATAGCTGACACTATAGCTGGAAGCCACTTAAACAGTATTTTCAAAAACTTAGGCATGATCTGTTTTCTTAACCGCTTTGATGGTGTTCGCCAGATCAATCCCTGAGTTTATCCATTCGGCTGTTTTGCCAGTAGTGATCATGGCCTTTTGAATGATCATTTTGACCTCTTCTTTCTTACAGCCTGTTTTTTCGATCACTAAAAGAGCGACCTGCTGGGCTTCATTACCGTCCAGATCCAGAGCTTCGGCCAGGATCTCCGGAGCCGCTTTGACGACTCCCGGCATCCGGGTGATGTTGTCAATGAACCGAGGGGCATCTTTCAGATTGATTTTGTCATCATCTTGTTTTGATTCACGGATATCCATAAAGGTATCCAGGCACCAGGCCAGTACGATTAAAATGTTTGCAATTCCTTTCATGATTTTTTTGAGTATTTAGTTTGAATTATAAAAAGTGAATGGGATCCCGTATTTCGGCAATCCATGTGTGTCCAGGTGGGTGTAGAATCTTCTATTGTAGTCAGACCTGCCCCTTGATAAAACTTCCAATTTCTTCGAATTTCCAGTTGAACTTCAAGAGCATCAATTCCCAATACCTTCGGATCGATAGCTCTTCCGTATTTATGCTGTGATAGCGGGGCCCCGATCTCTGATAAGAATGGGCGAAGCCCTGACAGGGAGTAATTCCCACCTCTGACCCAATCATTTATGATCACTGGTTTGTTGAATCGGTCCCGAAGGGCCTGAGCCATTGAAAAGGCTCTTGGATCAATGAACCACAGAGGATTTATCCCTGTCACTTCTAGAAAAGAGGGATGAATAAACTCTGATAGGTAAAAGTTTTTTGCAACTTTCATTTGGTGGCTTCTATTACGGATATGCGTGATTCATGATCGTCGATCTTTTGATCATGGGAGTATAGACGTTTGGTAGTAAGTGATGAGTGCTCTTGGCAACGATCTCTAAATCCTAGATGCTCAGTATTAATGGACTGCACCAGTATTCTTAGGGAGACTACTACCTTATTAAGCTCATCGGTGGATTTCACGTACCGCGATAGCCAAAAACCCACTATCCCCAGTAGAATTATGATCAATCCTCCTGCAATGGAGAGAATGTATAAAAGTGTCTGTTCAGTCATCATCTATAAAAGTTTGGACTAAAACTAGGCATGGAGACACTCGAAGTAAAGGACAAGTCAGAGGTTCACCCGAGACTGAATTTCATCATACTTCTCTTGTGCCTGGAGATAGGATCTGAAGCTGACCGTTGATGGTGTTTTGTGGGCTATTTGTACCTGACGCATTGTTTCCATAACCATCATCAATAGGGGCTCAAGAGATTCCGGTTGAGAGCTCTGCAATCCACCAGGAAAAAGTCCTGATGCATACTGGTTTACCCGGGCTGATTGTATGGCTGACAGTATGCCGGGAAAATTGGTCATGAGATTACGCGTGGTAGTTCCATCGATAACAATTTCAGGCTCCTTTTCTGAAAATAATCCTAGCGTCGGTTTTTTATATAGGCCGGTTTTGACGGGGCCCAGAAAAGCCGACTGATAGGTTCTTCCTGTTTTATTGCCAACAACCGGATACAGACCATCTTCATATTGTTGGGCATTAATCAGAGCAACGTTAGCGACGGTACGAGCCACAGCTGCACCGGTTAACAGAATTCTGAGCGTTTGTGAAAGGTCTGCATTGACCGCAGAGTTTGAATTGATTTTTGCAATCTCAATGACTCCTTGAATAGCCGCTTCAACGGAGGCTATAGCTTTTTGGCGGTTGGCATATTTTTTTTCAATGGCCTCCTTGGCCTGGTCGTTATCGATTACAAGAGATAACTCTTTCTGCTTTCGGGCTTCATAAAAGTTGTACAGGGCATCCCCAAGAGAAAGAACCGCATCTGCATAGTTCTCAAAATTTTGGATCTTAGCCTCGTTCATTTCCCGGTCGATCTCTTTGATCTTGTCTGCGTATTCCTGATGGGCGATCACTCCGTCTTTTAAGTTCTGAGCAAGCAGTTCTTTTCGCCCCTCATATGTTGATTCCAACCAATACATATAGTCCGTTTTGATGGGATCTCCTGCTTCAAAATCTTCAATTGAATCTTGCAATTCTTTTTCCTGTTCATCAAGCAGATCTTCAATGGACTCCTGACTTCCAGCGATTTCTTTTCTGAGTGCAGCATAAGTCTGACGAAGGTTTTCCAGGCGCTTTTTCTCATTTTCTGCCCGGGCATCAACCTCGGTGGATAGTCCTGAAGTAGAAACACCTCTGGCTTTTGCCATCTCAGATTGAAGGGTATTTATCTTTTCCTGAACTCTCAAATAATCTTCGCCTCCCACCTTGGCATTTTGAAGGGCAAGGGTGTATTTGGCCATTTTCTCTTCCATGGCCGCCATGGTTTCAATGCCGATTTTATCGCCGAAGGCTTCCGCACCCAAGATTTGCCCAAGATCCACATCCTGGGCCCGTAAACTAGCCAGGCGATCACGCAGATCCATGAGACCTTCATCAAGTACTTTCACAGCATCTGAGGCATTTTTTACGCCTCGGGCAATGAGCTTTTCTCTATCGAACGTTAACATGGCCTGATACCATTTCACTTGTTTGGACTCTTCAAAGAGTGAATTTCTCTTGGTTTCAGCCAACAAGAGCTCAGCCTCGGCCAGGGAGATCGTGTCTTTGATTTTCTGCTGCAGGTCGAGTTTTTCCTGAATCGAAAGAGTATTTAAAAGTCCTACCTCGGTTCGGAGCTGCGTATAGGTTTCTTTAAGAGCGGTATTAGCCTGGGTGGTTTTATTGATGGCTTCCTCTTTTCTCTTTTCATAATCAATGGCTCTTTTATTGTGCATTTCATAGTATTTGTATGCAGCAATCAGAGCAGTCAAACCAGCAATAACCGCCCCCAAGGGATTGGCTTTCATGGTTGCGTTTAACGCGCGGGTGGTAACTATCGCTCTCTTTTGAACCATGGTGACTTCTCCGGTTCTTAAGATCTGCAGGCGCATCAGAACAAGGTTGGCATTTCTGGCAACCCAAACAGAGCGCTCCACGACTAGATTTTTTAAGGTGACGGCCCGGTTCTTGATTTTGCTTGCGATTAAGACTAGTAGCTTTGCATTGTAGGCAATCAAGGCTCCGGTCAGTGCAATAATCAAGGCTTGATTCTCACGGATAATTCTCGGGGTAGCCATTAGGGCTTTTAGCAGGTAGTTCCAGCCATTGGTTGACTTGACAAGTGCCGGAGCCAGTTTCTCCCCAATCACGATATACATGAGCTTAACCTTATTCTTGGCCTGCTCCAGGGCGGTGGCGTTGTTATTGGTATTTTTTATCGCTTGCTCAATAGCAATATTGGTTCCCGTAACCCCTTTCTTAAACTCGTTATAGGCTGGTTGAGCCTGAACGAGAACTTCCACCATTTTGGCATGACGAACACCAAAAAGTTGTGTGGCTGTTTCTCCTGCTTTGAATCGGATACGGAGCTCATCGAGTGCCCGGTTCATGTCAAACACACCATCTTTGTATCCGATCTGATCTTCTTTCATCCTCAAGAGCACCTTGTCCAGGGAGTTTCCCGCTTGCGAAGCTTCTGCATATTTTGGGGCCACCGCTTCAATCAAGGCAATGTTATCTTCAACCGATAATCCCATGAGGTTCATCGATGTACCCGATTTCTCAATAGCCTGATTTAAGTAGGCAATATCGGCCGCACCAAGCTTTGAACCGGCAGCAAGTGCATTAATGATGTCTGCTGATTTGTTGCCTGAGGAGTTAAATTGGTTCATGGTTGTTGCCAGAGCAGCCACAGCCGGTTCCAACTTTATCTTTGCCGCTTCTGAGAGAATAATGGCATTCTCGGTAACATCCGCCAGGGCCTCTTTGTCTTTTAAAAGCTCCGGACGTTGGGATCCCATTTTCCGGTAGGCATCAGTAATGTCTGTTGCTGATTGACGGATCTTTATCCCGGAATCCAGTATAGCTATGGATGATTCTTTGGCTTTATCACCCAACCATTCCAATTCCCTTCCCTCAAGACCAGTCAAGGCAGATAGATTATCCAGAGCAGCTTCAAACTCATTGGCTGCATCGGCAGTCTTGCGGAAAGCCATCACAAACCCTACGGCACCGGCAACAGCTGTGACTCCCATCTGCCAGTACTTGTTGAATGCCTCGGCCGCACGTGAAAGGCCTTGCCACCCCCGGGTGGTTTGCTGAAGCTGTTTATTGTGCTGAGCCATGACTGAGCGAAGCGCCTTGATCTTCTTGGTATGGTTGACATATTCCTGGCTTCCGATGGTCATACGGGCCTGCTCATTGACCAGTTTTCGCATCTCGGCCTGGATAGATTTCAGATTATTCTTAACCTGTGTTCCGTTGATATACAGGTTAATTTCCCGGCTATATTCTCTTGGCATGATTACCTGATTTTAATGATTTTGGTGGCTGCATTATCGGCTTGAACTTCGGCAATGTCATCAGCCAAACGAGGCACTTCTTTTGAAAGAACAGGATTGAACCAATCTTTGGGTTTTCGCAATAAAGGACCTGAAGTTTGGATAGTCGAACCTGCTTGTCTAGTTCCTCTGATCACCCGGGATCCTTGCATGATATATCCCCTACCTACCCCTTTGTGAAAGAATACGCCATGGCGTGAGAATTCATATTTTAGTTGTGAGATCTCACCATACTCTTTTTTAAAACGCAGACGAAGGCTTCGAATCAGCTTGTATTTCCCTTTCATAGTTAGTCGGGATATGCTGACTTTAAGCATCGCCCGGATCTTAAACCCATGTCGGGCAACAATCTGATTATGTCGATCTATGTCACTGATTTGGCTCATTCCACATCACGGGATTAATATCGTTTGTTAGGGGCCATGAGAGTTTAAAATCATAGCGGAATCCATAGTGAATCAGGTTCATGTCTGTAAGCGGTGCTCCTGAAACATCCCCAATATTGAAATAGGAAAGCACTTCGACATTCCGATTTCTTTTGTCATCGAGAATTTTTACGATCAGTTCATCACCGATCTCTTCTAGCTGATCCCATAGAGCATGAATGGCATCGTAATCTCCCTTGTCAGATATCTTGCCCACAAGCATAAAAGCGCAGTTAATCACTTTGTGGACATTATCCGATGTACTGTCTGTGAATTGAAAATCATAGCCTTCCAGGATAAGAGCCGGATAGTTAACCTTAGATTTCATTCCCGTCATAAACTCTTCGAGCTCAAAGCGAAAAAAGTGTTTTTTGGCGGGGCTATGAAGAATCGATTTATGACAGGTGGCCAGGCTTTCAAAATACTGAACCAAGTCAATGAATTTACTTTTCACGAGTGTTGTTCTTTACGATTTGTTTATCCAGAAAGCGAAGCACAGTTGAAAGGGGCAGCTTGGCATAGTTGTCTTGCTGAACCAGATCTTCTCCTACGATGGCATCAAAAACATCCAGCCAGGAAGAGTTTTGTTTCTGATCCTGTTCAGAGCTGGGGGTGAACACATGTGGGTAGGTTTTGGCCAGATATTCCCGGATCAGAATATAATTCAGGTAGATGGCCTCCTTTATCGTCGAATCAACATTCCGCAAGGCATGAGCATTGATTTCAATGTCCTCTTCCCGAAAGGCCCTGGTTCGATAATAACAGGCAATCATTTTATCCAGATCCTTAAGGTCACCAGATTTCTCATAACGGGAAAAATGAGCTTCTGCAAAAATAAAAGTCCCAAAATATTCATCCTTCAAACGGGGTTTTGGCCGGGAAAGAAAAGCGATTTTTGGAATGATAAATTCGTGGTAAGGAGTAAAATCATTGAGGAAAATAAGAAGCTCTATAACGCGAAGTTTTTGATACGGTCTCAGGCGCCTGATCACTTTTTTGGGAAGGCTGGTCATCACCTGAATAACCCGATCATCAGACAGAGTGCCTTTTAAAATCTCGGAGGCCAGGATGAGTTGCTCCGAGGTGAGTTCACCCCAACTGTCCGGATGGGTGAGCTCTGCCTTTCTACTGATTCTGATCCAGGGGATCGGACGATATTCTATGCTGAGCGCGTTCATGACCAAAAAGATGTTTTGGATGAGTTATCGCGCACAAAGGCATTGCCTGAGGTGCGAACGATCTCGGTGTAGATCGAGGCATTGGATACAAGAAATTCACGCAAAGTGGCCAGGTAGAATTCTCCGGTTTCCTTTTCTGATTGAATCATGGCTGAAAGCGTATCCCTGTCTACTGCTTTTTCTGAAGTAGAATTCTGCATGGTGCTCTCCTGAGAAAGAAAAAACACTCCACGATCGCGAACATGAATGCCCAGCGAGCGAAACGCTTTAGAGAGTGCCAAATGAGCCAGAGGCTTTTGGATATACGGCAAGAGTGCAGCAATCTTTTCTGCAGGAGATTGTTTTACGATCTCTGTTTTAACCAGGTCAAACAAAGTGCCCCCTAAGGCTGCTTTGATATCGAAATCTTCTACTTCAGTAATGAACCTTTTTATCTTCAGAAACACCAAACGAGATTCATTGATATTGATCAGCGAGTCAAAGACCCTGGTTGAAGGGATTATAGATTCTTTTCGAAGGGTATAGCTGGCACTCTCTGAAAACAACGGAAATACTGATGGGTTGGACTCAATGAATTCAAGCATCGTATCCAGACCATTAAATCCAGCATCTTTGAACTGATTCTTGATGGCTTCCTCCTGGTACTTGAATAGAGATTTCTCGGATTCAGATTCCTGTCGATGAAAGCCAGAGTCATTGATTGAAACGCTCAAGAATTCAAATCCGGAGTAATAGGTCAGGTTGATCAGAGATCGCTGAACGTGCTCAATCAGGATATCAAATTTCCCTTTATTCCCTTGAGTGATTCCATCAATTGTTGCCTCTTGATCGATGTAATAGGCATGCACCTGATTATAGAGACTTTGTCCGAGCAGTGGAAGAATGTATTTCGACTCTGCAGATCCAATCAAGGGTGAAACATTAGCGAAAGAAGTGGCCACACTAACTGGAATGTATTTGCGTATCTCTTCGACTTTGGTATTGGCTGATTCTTTAAAAAACATGATTAGCTGAGGTTTTTGGTTGTCCCGGCTCCAGAGTCCAGAGTGGTCAGGATTGTATTTCGAAATCTGAGCTGAACATCTTTGACTCCGTTGAATTCCAGGATCGCTTCAATGGGATCAAGGATATTCTGCCGGTCCAGCCAGGCATTAGCAATATTGACAAGAAAGGCCTCTCGGATATTGGATCCTCCTTGGTTTCCAGCATACGTTCCCCCGGGCATCCCGGCTCCGAGTACATTCGGATTGATCATAAGCGAGAAAAGAATTTCAGAGTTCGCAGCTGCAGAGGTTACGAGCTTATCTCCTTCCTTGTATTTGTTATCCAGAGATTCAATGACCCATTGCTCTTCGGGTTTCCCTTGAGCATTGGAAGAATACATTGAAAAGATGGCTTTATTGGCATTGGCCGAACCGGTCAGGTTATCCTCAATTTTATCCATATCTGACTGGATAAGTGTTTTTCGCTCTTCCTCATTCCTGTACTGATCCTTCGGATAGCGTTTGTCCCAGTATGCGTATGGGATCTTCACATGCCAAAGCCAGCTGATCTGATTGGCATAAGCTTTTTTAAGGAAAATCGGCACTTCATTGGCAATGGTTATCCAACCGGCCAGATAAGCAGAGTACCAGGCTGGCTTAGGATAATAATCATCGTTTGCCCATTCATCCCTGACCGGGTAGATGAATGATTTACCGGCAATCTTATTCTGAATCCGAAGATCCATGAGTTCACCGGTTGGATCATATAGATCCAGTACCGGGAGGTTAGAAAATCCTTTGCTAGGACTATTGGGCCAGTCACCACTGATAATGGCCTTGTCGATTCGGCCATGTTTTGCTTCAGCCAGGCGAACATGCCTAGCGTTAATGGTATTAATACCAACGATCTTGGATCCATCATGATTGGGTATAAGTTCCGGAAAAGAGGATCCGAGTTTCAGGTAATCCCGAAGCGTATTGGCCATATAGCGACGAACCACCCGGGAATTAAGAAAACTGGTGATCTTGGGATCATTCACCACCTCGAGAGTCTCATTCCCTTTTTCATCGAACCCGGTCACTCTGACTGGGTAGACTCCCTGCCCCAAGGTGAAATTCCGAATATATTTCAGCCCAGAATTTAGGACCCCTGTTTTAGAAATGATATCCAGAACAGTATTGGGGAAGTTATTATCCTCACCCCAGGATGAAACAGAGAACTTACTCACCGTAACGGTATCATCCAAAGTCTCGATTACCGGGTTGTTTTTTATGGGCGGAGCAGGTGATCCTGTCGTTGTGGCAAAGAATTTCTCTCCATAGGCCATCAGCGGTAATCCTTCCTTATTGAAAAGAATTTTTGTCATAACATCACCTCCATGGAATTAAATTCGATTAGGTTATCAATGCCAACCGGATAAACATGGCCCGTTTTATCACCATGCTGATCAACTGGAAGGATGCCTCTTTGACGGTGAATGGAAACTGAATACGGCAAGCCGGTGACAATGGCCCGGGGCAGGAATACTCTTTGCCCCTGTTTGGTAATAAAGACAATGGAAAAGACCACCTGGGTCCCATCTGAATTCTCTTTGATATCCAGTTGCTTCAAAACAAGATTTCTGCGAATTTTCTTGGTCATTTGAAAGTAATTTGAAGCAATATAGAATTGGGTTGGGGGGATTTAAAGGACAAGAGGATATAGCCCCCACGAGAGCTTATGGCAAAAAAAAGGCCGAAGCCTTTTAGAATGGAAGTTCAGTTTCTTCAAGCATCCAATCTCTGCATTCGATGATTTCTTCTAAATCTTCCCAGTAAAGGTTGGGATCTCGGTGTAACTCTTGGCAGAAATCATTCTTTGCTTCTTCGATTGCTTGGTAGTAGTTCTGTTCGTTTGTTGAGATTGAATTAGTCATGGCGTTTATTTTTTAAGTGTTTAATTATGCACGACTCTTCTGCCCAATAACCAATATTCAGCAAGGAGGAACTCTCAGAGGCAAATCCTTGTGAAAACACCCAAGTGTCTATTTGGTATTGGGTTTCTCTTTGTAAATAATTAAGCCCTTAAGAAAATTAGATGCTCCTGACAGCAGATCCTTCAATCTCAGCCAACGAATGGTTTACTACTTCCCAATCGAAAAAGATGTGAATAGCGCCTTATTCTTGAGTTGCATTAAAGAGGTCCTGACTATTACTGGGTTTAGATTTTAGAATTCAACGAGTGTGGGAATCAGATGCTTTCTTCTGAACATCTCTTCTTAAAAGCTCGGCCTACTTAATCTGGCCTTAATGCTCTTCCCCGAAGAATAGGGAAATCATTGCAGCATGGCAGGAGTTTTACGACATAAAAAAAAGCCCCGAAGGGCTTTTCATTAGAATGGTTGCGGTTCTTCTTGTTTGGCTTTTGACTTGCGGGGTGCTCTTTTCTTTGGAGCTGGTTCTTCAACTTTGTTTGCGGCTTTTTCAGCTACCCAGGCCGTGTGTGTTCTTCCAAATTTATCTGGATTTTTCATTTCTGAAGTTTCAACCGAGACATACATTCTTCCTTCGTACTCGTATGCTACTGCTTGTAAATCTTCCAGAGCGAAAGTGAATTTTACAATGTTTTCCAGTTTCTCGTTTCTTTTTCCTTTTCCGATGTAGTTGTTTTTGTAAGTCATGATTTCTAAGTATTTAAGTTAAAATTCTGTGAAGATTTTAGGGCTCATAGAATCCTGCCCATCCATGAGGAATTGGAATATCGAACCAGCGGTGAGGCTATGCCGAGAAAATCATTGTGGGAGCTAGGGCGTCAGGATAATCTGAGCACATCTTTGCAGAGAATTTCTAACGATAATACGCCATGGGATCCTGGATTTGATCATCAAAAACCACTATTAAGGAAAAGGAGAAAGTGGGAAACTGGCAAATCATTGCTCTATTTTGTCAGCTCCTTATTAAGAGATTTTCTGGTAGAAGCTCGGGGGTGAGATCCCTTGTCAAAGTGAAACAAGGAGTGAAAGGTGGTAATTTGGAACTATTCATTTCCTTGAGTGCTGAGGGTGAAAAAGCAGAAAACAAAGTTCTAATCAGGAGAATAGCCAGCACGATAATAAAATCAAATAGGACTTTAGCCCCTGGAAAGTCCTAAGAGGTTATTTTGAGGGAGCAATAATGTGGGAGGATGAGAAACCAAAAAAAAGGGCCGAAGCCCTTTTCTCTAGAGCAGGTTTTCATCGGCAAATGAGAAGTAGGAGTCTTGTGAAAGGATAACGTGATCTAGAACCGAAATATCCAGTAATATACCGGCATCTTTGACTTTCTGGGTGATCTTTTTATCTGCCTCTGAAGGGTTTAGGTTTCCAGATGGATGGTTATGCGCTAAAATTATTGCACTGGATGAAGATTTCAGAGCCACTTGGAAAATCATCCTGATATCTGTGATTGTTCCAGAGATCCCTCCTAGAGAAATCATGTTGTATCCCAGTACCTGATTAGCACGGTTCAGAAGTAAAATGTAAAAGGATTCCCGGTATTCAATATTCTCAAAAGCTAATCTCAGGATTTCTGAGGCATCTCTCGAACAGGTGACTTTGTGCCGATCTTTGGCAGGAATTTTTGAGGAATAGGAAATCTTGATTTCTGCGAGGTTATTGAGAAATAAGTTCATGTGAGTTTGCCCTTGCCCTTCTATGTTGAAAAACAAGTATTTGGCAATAATAATTTCATTTCTATACCTTTATAGTATAAATCTGAAGAGGAGTGAGCTCTGCTGGAGAGCAACTCATTAGCAATAAGATTTATGGCGGT
>Ga0233437_1002334_pt1 | contig 29215 bp, 21 predicted proteins | sample SI_122_August201_FD_182714 | JGI IMG/M metagenome (GOLD analysis project Ga0233437, IMG submission 182714) | Seawater microbial communities from Saanich Inlet, British Columbia, Canada - SI_122_August2016_200_MG | ecosystem: Environmental > Aquatic > Marine > Inlet | place: Canada: British... | reverse complement strand
CAGGATTGTTTTAACTCGATACTTCAGCATCCTGAGCTGGAACTTCAATCGAGGTAATCGTTTGAAGTATCGAGTGTGGTGGGCGCTGAGGGATTCGAACCCCCGACCCCCTGCTTGTAAGAAAGCAGATGTTGAGTTACATCTAGCTGTTATTACTGTATTTAGGCTATGCAATGAAAATTAGTAGCCTGCCCAAATGGGGCCTGCCCACTCATCGATAAATGTTGAATTTATTGAACCAGTTGATTAAGAGTAATATGACTATTTCTGTAACGAATTGATATACAGTCGATTACGGTACTCTTATTCACCTCTTCCCCGCATATTCCCCATTTTCTGCATTTACTTATCAGATTGCTGTGCTAAGTTCGGTGCATTAGACAATAACCCTGTTTGGAAGATCAGGAGGGGGGATAAATGCCAAAGAGTGGACGTTTTATAGTTTTCACTCATCAAATTCCGCTTTGGTGCATTGTTGCAATGGTATCAATGAATGACAAATAATCCAATCTCACCCCTCTCCGATTTCGATAAGCAGATACTTCTTGAAATCATCCGCGAGCAACTTTATCCAAAGTCAGCAAAAGAGCTTCGTTCACTTATTAGAAAACATGGGCTCCAGTTTCCTGAATACCTGATCACGAGAGCCCTAAAAGAGCTCATTTCAGAAGACAAAGTTAGGTTTAAGGGTGGTCGGTGGATGAGCCCTGAACTGCATTCGCAGATTGGCACACCACAATCAGGGTATTCTCCCAAAACAATTGAAGCCCCTTCGCTCTCCCCAGAAGGACAAAAAGTCTCTATCCCGGGTAAGGTTGCAGTCTCAAAAATAGACGATGATGATATTCCAGAAGATCGTGGGCCCTGGGTAACCTTTAGACGATTGCTTCGCTATTACCAGGAGTGCGTTCGGGATGAGGGAGGTGCAGACGCCTCAAGCTTTCTAAATCAAATAGGGAAGCAATTCGTATTCGTTAATGGAACAGGGAACTGGTTTCCTCAAACTGGGAAAAAATGGAATTACATCCTCCCGCTTGGCGAACACATTGCTGATTTTCAACAACAATTGTCTCGTAACCGTGAAGATAATGTAGTAGTACTGGGCTATCCCCTCGAGGCATTCAGAAATACTTCACCCGAAGGCGAGTACACACTTATACGTCCTATTTTCTACTATCTATTGGATGTCAAATTCACCGATGGCTCAATCTCCTTTTCAACTTCTGATGCTCAACCAGAGATATCCCCAGAATGGTTAAAACATGCACTCAAAAGCTACTCCGAGCAGTACCACTTTTTATCCGCATGTGGTTTATTAAATCAACCAAGACCCCTCGACGAGCCTCAGGGTTTCACATCAGAGGACATTCGGCCGGACCTTGATGACCTAGCCCGTACTTTAGCTGGCTTTATGCCTCGTCGAATCAAAGAACAACTCTCTCCTCGTACCGTTTTAGCCCACACACTTCCAGGTGGTCTCAAAAGTGGTATTTATAATCGAGCGGTAATCATGGCTGGATCTCGAACTCAGTTCACGCAAACATTACTTAAAGAATTGAGACATATAGAAAAGCAACCTGATGGAATACTCGACCAAACCAGCTTACGCTTTTTATTCAAAGATCTCAGGAATAGTCCCGAACAAGAAATAAAGGGTGAATTAACTCACGAAGAATGTGTTGCTGACTTGCTGCCACTCAATTCTGAACAACGCGAAGCAACAGCCTCATTACTCAATAACAATATATCAGTTGTCACTGGTCCCCCCGGCACAGGCAAGAGTCAAGTTGCTGTTTCAGCTGCATCCAATGCTAGGCTTTTCGGACAAACTGTCCTTTTTACCAGTAGAAATCACAAAGCCATAGATGCCGTTTATGAAAGGGCTCACGACAGAAATGATCAACCTTTTATTACTAGGGCAAATTCAAAGTCAGACCCCAATCTTAAATATTCATTCAGCCACGCAATAGGTGACTTGCTATCAAACACCATTAATGTTGAGGACGTTTCAAAATTTGATCGTAGAGTAGGCCAATTGAAGTCGCGATTATCTCAACGGGGGGAAACTGCAAGGCTCGCAGATGAAATTCAAAAGCTTAGGGATCAAGCAGGATCGATTGAGGAGGAACTTGCCTGGCTGTCTGAAAGTCTTGATAATGCCTTGATTAGCAGGCTCAAGGAGTCCGGTCAGCATGTCTCAGCTAATCAACTTGATCGGCTATCCACACTCCTAATCGGAATAATACAAAAAGGTGATAACCTAACTGATTATCCATTTTATACCTGGGTCATTCAGTGGGTTAAAATGATACCGCTTTGGCGCACGCTGAGGCAGCAAATCAATGTTTTACCAGGAACAACAAAACTGTCCGTGTTACCACCTATTCGACGTGAACGCTTTCAGAGAATTGATATATCATTATATCAAAAGGCTATTCAATATATTAGTCTTCTCAAGCGCCTCACCCCTATAGAAAAGGCGTTGGAGGAACGGCCTCTTCTTGGGACATTCGTTTCTGACCTATCTCAGCAAAATGATAAAATCCTTGAACTTTCAGATGAGCTTCTCTCTCTCCACATGCAAATTACTGGAGGACTCCCAGCAAATAGTGACAAAAGAGAAAGTATTGCAGCATTGCGAGTTGCATTGCGAACCCTGAATCGTGGTTTTGAATCAGAGAAAGAGCAAAAAAAAGTGTTAAAAGAACTCCAGCGATATACACCTTTAGTAACTGAGAATTTTCCCTGTTGGGCAGTTACGAATCTTTCTGTTGGTTCAAAAATACCTCTGACACCAAGCTGTTTCGATCTTGCCCTGATCGATGAGGCAAGCCAATGCGATATAGCCTCTGCAATTCCTATTCTCTACCGCTCTAGACGCGCAGGAGTCGTAGGTGATCCTCATCAGCTCAAACATGTAAACAATCTCACCATTGGTAAGGATTCACTGTTCAGGAAAAAGGCAGGTTTGTCTGAACTAAATGACAAAAGATATTCTTACCGTGAAACCTCTCTTTACGATCTATTCGCTCAAACCAACGCGGTGTCACCCCATATGTTGAAGGAGACCTTTAGATCTTGTACCGGGATTGCAGACTACTCTAATAATGCCTTTTATGGTGGCCAGCTCAGAGTGGCTACTGATGAATCAAAACTCAAAACGCCAAAAGGTACAAAGACTGGAATACACTGGACAATTGTCGAAGGAGATGTTCGCTCCGCAGGTAGAAGCGGTTGTGTCTGCGATGAAGAGATAGAGGCCGTTTATGGGCTCGTAAAAGACCTGTTAGTTGAAAATAACTTTAAGGGGTCGATCGGAGTGGTCACCCCGTTCCGCATCCAGGCCAATAGACTCAATGATAAAATATTTGAGGGTGATATTCCATATACACTTCTCACTGGAGCACAGGTGGTCGTTGATACCTCACACGGCTTTCAGGGCGATGAAAAAGATGTCATGATTTTTAGTTTATGTGGTGGACCGAATATGCCGCAAGGTTCAAAGAATTTTTTACGTGAAAGCGCAAACCTTTTTAATGTTGCTGTTAGCCGAGCTCGGGCAGTATTGCATGTAGTCGGAAATCAGCAATGGGCAGCCAGCTCTGCAATTCCTCATGTTGCATCCCTTGCTTCCCCCCCTGAAGCAAAACCAACAGCCCCAAATAATAGTCCATGGGCTCCTTACGAATCTCCCTGGGAAAAAAACTTAGCTGAAGCCCTAGGCATGAAGGGAATAAACGTTATTCCACAATACCCCGTCGCCGGGAGACGGCTTGATCTGGCTCTTGTGGATAAATCAAGGGGGGTCTACATAGACCTTGAGGTGGATGGAGATCTATACCACCGCAACCCAGATGGGAGCAGAAAAAAAGATGATCTTTGGAGAGATATTACCATCCAGGGTCGTGGGTGGCATGTAATGCGGTTCTGGGTGTACAGACTAAAAGAACATATGGATGAATGCGTAGAAGAAATTGAAGCGGCATGGAGATGATATGACAGAACCAAATGACGTTAAACCAAACATGAACGAATCTACGAATATCCCAAAAAAAGGAAATGCAGGTGATACGCCTTCATTTCTTGACTCACTTTTCTTTTCTTCCACAGCCTTGATAATTATGACTTCTGTGGTTGTGGTTGCCATGTTGATTATGGGCTGGTTTATCTTCGAGTTTGCTTCAAACAAGGATTGGATAGATCGTCACGATTCAATCATTGAAAGTGCAAAAAAGGCAAATGATGAATTTTCGGCACTGCAAGACACACTTCCAGTTTTGAGGGTTACAAAAGAACGGCTCCAATTAGAGGGGACAAATTTAAAGCAGGATTTGGATCGAACTCAAGGGGCACTGAATACTGTACAGGCAAAGGTAAATGAGCGAAATGCGACATTAAGAACGACACAAGACCTCATTGCTGAAGCAGAGGCAAGACTCAGTGAACTTCGTCGTTTGCTTCCTCAAGCTGAACAGACCATCTCCACATTAAGTGCCCAAGAGACGCGGTTACGTGATGATATCCAATTAAAAAGGAATGAATTCAATACTCTTGATGGTCAGGTAAGAGCAGTTACCCAACAGATTAGTGAGTTGACCTCAAGATTAAGTGCAGTATCTCAAATGGACGGAGAAATAGCATTAATCCAAAACCGCTTAGGGGAAGTTGCCAATCAACTTGAAAATACTCAGTCCAGGGTCCTCAATAGCTCGAGAAACCTTGCCGGTCAGATAACAAGTTTGTCTGAGGAGAACCAACGCTTCTCAAATGAAGTGAATACTTTAAGCTCGAATAGCCGGACGGTTGAGCGAGCATCGACCGCCTTCAGTAGGACCAATAACAACTTGGAAACAATCGCCGGGCAGCTGCAGGAGTCTCAATCCTCAATCAAAGAAAGCAGTGATGCTTTTGCAGCACTCAGTCAACAGCTCAATCAAACACAGACAAGTATTCAAACTTTGAGACAAGCAATTGATAGCAGTGAAAACTCAATCGACCAGCTAGGTGTAGAAGCTCGTGCAACTCGCACAGCCATAAATACAAGGGCTTCTGAATCTGCCAACGCAATACAGACATTAAATACAGCACTTACCTCAGCCGAGAATGAACTTACTCGCCTATCAGCCATCATTGCACAATTTGAAGACTCTATACCTGAGAACATTTCAACTCCAGGTAACAATTAATCTATGCTGAGATCAGAACGATAAGGACCTATCTATGAATATTCAAATGATACCGACAAGTCTTTGGGCACTGGCTGCAGCCACCGTAATCATGCTCATGCTCATAACGCTGTTTATGAATCTTTATTACAGAAAACGACTCGAAGCGATGAGTCCGCTTAATAGAGACATTGGTGATTTGGTCAACAAGAAACAGCAACTGGAAACTGATATAGATTCAATCAAAGAGTGGATTGCTGTGCAGAATGATGAGCTGGTCCGATTGAAAGCTGAGCGGGAAGAGCAAGAGCTTGTTCGTGCTGAACTTCAGCGACTGGAACAGGAAGCCAGCCAAAAAGAAGAAGATAACAAAACACTTCGAGATGAGGTTGGGGCTCTCGAAAATCAACGTCATATTCTTGTCCAGTCTATGGAGAAGACAGAGGCGGAGAAGTCAACGCTTGAGAAAGAGCTTAAGGATATTTCAAAAGACCGCGATAAAGCTGTAGAGGAATTTAAAAAGACTCAGGAGAAAATAGAAAAGGACAAAGAAGCTGTTGAAGCAGAATTAAAGGATGCACAGAAGAAGATTGAGGCAGCCGAGAAACAAGAGAAAACAGTTCTTGAATCCATAGAAAAGGCCGAGGAAAAAATAAAAGATCTTGAAAAAGATCTGAAAGAAATCAAAGCAGAGATCAAGACGGCTGAGAAAACTCTGAGAGAGCTGGAGCAAAACATAGACTCAAAACAAAGGGACATTAATGACCTTGAACGAGTAAAGTCAGAAAAAGAACGAGAAGTCAGTTCACTCGAAGACAGAAAGATTGATTTAGATGCTCGTGTAGAGACGCTTTCAAGCAAACTCAAGACGATTGGTCAAATGCCACCAGAGGCTTTCGAGTCTTTAAACATGGGCTTTTTTGACAAGTCGGAGATCATCAGGGCAAACACATCAGAAGCAGATGTGTTAAAAAACCTCTACAAACTTACTGAAGCGAGTGGTTTTGAATTACCAGAACGTTTGCAGAATGCTTTTCACACCTCACTCAAAACTTCAGATATTTCATGTTTAACTGTCATGGCTGGTGTCAGCGGAACAGGAAAAAGTGCCTTCCCAAAACTTTATGCCCAATCCATGGGATTGCATTTTCTACCCCTGGCCGTAGAGCCACGCTGGGATAGCCCTCAAGATCTGTTTGGCTTCTTGAATTACATGGAGAATAGATTTGAAGCTACAACGTTGGGAAGATCCCTAGTTCAGTTTGACAACAGCCCCTTTTGCTCACCCCATGCGAACATGAATGACCAGATTTTACTCGTTCTATTGGATGAAATGAATCTTGCCAGAATTGAATACTATTTCAGCGAGTTTCTGAGCAAGCTGGAAACAAGACGAAATGTGGATCTATCACATAAGCCGGACTACAGGATGGTAAGCACTGAAATCTATGCTGGCGGACGTGAAAATAAAGAGCTGGGAATAGAAAACAGTGATCCCATTTTTCTTTATGCAGGAAAGAACGTTCTTTTTGTAGGAACGATGAATGAAGATGAAACAACTCAGAGTCTCTCAGACAAGGTAATCGATAGAGCGAATGTGTTATACTTTGGTAAACCAGACCGTCTGAAGAATCAGAAACAACAAATCCAGCAGTACAAAAACTGGGCTCCTACCTCCTTCGACAACTGGAAGTCTTGGTATCGGGAACCTGAAAAAGCAAACATTCCTGATTTCGATACTGCAGATGAGCTCTTGAACGATATTAACACTACACTTGGTGAGCTAGGAAGACCTTTTGGCTGGAGAACCTATCGAGCTATAATGACATACATTGCAAACCATCCAGCGGTAACAATTAATGGGCAGGACTCTATGCAACCCCTATCTGATCAGGTTGCCATGCGAGTAATGCCGAAGCTAAGAGGATTGGACCTCGCTGAGTATGATAGTGTCTTTACCCGATTAAGAGGGCAACTGCAGAGAATAGATGACCCAGCTCTTATGGAAGCGTTTAAAAGCGCAAGTGAGAGTGCACAGGGTTTCTTTGACTGGCGCGGAATTCAGTGGTAGGGTATAGTTTCAGTTGTCTCAATTAATTACAGTCACCTATCCCTGGGAAGTTCTCGACGCAACGGAACACACTACTGGATCCACTTCTCCGCAGATAATTCCTTGGCAACCCCATGTGATTGCCGGAGAAGGAGCTCCTCTCCAAAATGCTGTTTCGGGCAAGCCTTTTCCAGGGTATAAAATTAATAACGATGTAACCGTTTTTGAAATTCACGGCCCTGCAATTCGTGGCGAATTATCACACGGTGTTTCATTGTCTGCGGGTAACGGTCCTGTTCTAACTCTAAGCTATCAGCACGAAGAAGACTCTGGGGCACACCTGGCGAGACTTAAAAAGTTTGAACCATTTTTTGACCAGATGATGGATTCCATGCTTCATGTACTGCGCGAGGGTCTCAAAAACGAAAAATTTAAGCTCGAGACTCACTATTGGACAGAACTCATCGAATTACTTGCAGAAAACAATCACGAAGACCCGGCAAAATATTCATTGGTAGTTGACCTTGCTCGACCAAAAACATTAGTAGAATCGTTGCACCGTGTTACAGACCGTCCCAAGCGTATATTGCGTCGCATCCATGATCAGGAAAGAGTGCAAAAGGTCAGGGAGATCGATACAAAGTGTGTTACTGACCTTGCTAAACGACCTGGTTCCGGTATTGCGGAAAAGGCCGGTCCCAAACAGCGAATTTTAGCAATTAGAAGAACAGAGAGTATCGATACACTCGAAAACCGGGTAGCAAGACACTGTTGCGAACTCTTAAATACCGCATCTCGCCGATACCTGAATAAGCATGCAGATATAACCCTAGAGAAAAGCAAGCGTGTTGAAAGTGTTCACAAACTACAGCGTATTGCTCTTCAAGTTCCTCGCAAAGAAAGTTTTCAGGGGGTCACCCGGCTTATCCAACCATGTCGACAACCGAACTACACCTTGCTTCAAAATGGTGACTATTATAAAGTTTGGGAGGCATATGTCGAGCTCGTTAGAAATGAGGATCTACGCAACCAATTGTGGATGTGGAGTCGACGGTTTTGGGCTAATTATATGATCGTATATCTGAGTTCGATTCTTCAAGCATTCGTAGAAAAGCTGGGGCCAGATATCATTCAGTTACTGGGACACAAAACGGTGCTATCGGAAAGGCGTCATGAAATGGGCAGCTGGCTATTGGATGATTGTCTGCCTGGTCCATTTATAGTTAACCCTCAATCTGTAGAGCCCCTTTCCCTTTATTTGATTGATGGCTCTCAGAACACCCTCTCGAATCTTTCCCCAGAGTTAGAAAGCCTTTCAAAGTTGAACGCTGATATACTTATTTTGGCAAGTGGTGCAGGTAAGCTAAAAGTCCTCCCCATTTATGCCCTCCTTCCCTCCCATCACCTGGAAGAAGCAAAGCATTTAGAATATGTCGACAATATTTTACCGGGCATGATGAAGGCAGTTCGTAAATTCAATCTGGGCAGTGAGTCAGCCGAATGCATTGGTAGCTGGGTCATGCTTGGCAACTGGAAGAACAATAACCATCCTAATGAGGTGAAAAACCTCCGGGAGAATTTAACCTGCTGGTTGACTTCGGTTCCATCTGATTCCCGATTGTGGACTAACGATTCAAGTAAATGGGAGCAGCCATTGCTTTCGATATGTGGAGTATAAGAAATGCCTGTTGGGCTTGACCTTAATCCATACTCTCTGCGTTTATCTCACACAGAGCCTGATACAAGCTCCTCGTTAACGTATTATGGGATTCAGGGTATTGTCCCTCGGTGGAACGAGCCCATCATCTGGACGGACCCACTTTCGAGACGCAGCTCCTCTATGAAAAGTACTATTAGTCTGGCTGACTTGTGGTGGAGGTTTTCTCAAGACCATAAAGCTATCGTACAATACACAAAAAATTCTGAGGTTGATTCAATCTCAGTCAACGCCTCAGAATTGATTTGTGAAGCAGTAAGCAAACATCTACCCAGGTTTTCTGAGGAGTATACTGTTTTAGCTGTAGATAATCTCCTGCCCGAATTTCAACAATCAGCATTGCTTCGTTCTATGGGAAATCTTGGATTCGGCAGAAGAGAATTGCTTTGGAGGCCTATTGCTTTAGCACTGGCGCATATGAATAGCTTTGAAGTAATGCCGTATGATGATGGAGATCAGCTTCTAGTTGTCGATACCGATTCATACATACCAGAGATAACAGTACTAACTTTAAAAACTCACCGTGGTCATCTCGTCCCTCTAAGGGACTATCCAACTGTTAAACGAGAAACACGAGACCAACCCTTTGAAGGATATAACTCTCAAAACATAATCCATGAATTCATTTCGTATATTTGTGATGAGGATATCGACATGATGGGCCAACTAAGCGCAGGCCCATTTTCGCCCTCGTTATTCCAGTTTTTGGATTCAGGGGAACGACAGGACATCTGGATTCGCAAGGGCTTGAATCACACAAAACTTTCTATAGAGACATCTTGGCTTGAGAGGCTCTGTAACACAACGATTGAAGAAATAGGATTCCCTGACCTCCTTAATGAGGTCGAAGCGATAGAGCAAGAAACAAAGATTAAAGCCACCCTTTTTAACGGCATGATTGCCCGTTTACATACAAATGAACTGGGAGAGTATATACTCATGCCTCATGATTCTGTTTCTACCGGTGCTGCGGAATATGGGCGACGCAGACAGGCTGGAATCCCTGGCTACCTTGATACACTTCCCGGACTTAAAATCATGGGGAAAGATGAGGAGCAAAGGAGTGTTGATTTTCATGTCCTAATTGAGCCGGGTGTATTGGAAGGTGGGGAGAAGAGACGCAGTGAACCGCGAACGGAGTTTAGTCTCGAAGAAGAAACCACTCAATTCACAGCTGTATTGAATAATATCGCAGAGGATTCGTATCGACAATACCTGACACTCTTACCTGAAATCCAACACCCTGGTCTGATTCCATTAATACTGAACGCAGAGACGCAACCCGGTCAAGGCCACGCTACGGTTACCATCCAAGGGGCAGATGGATATGACGATGTATTTGGTGACATCCCCCTCATTGAACTCGACTGGGAGTCGGGACAACCTTTTGAAAGACCTGTTACGGTGGTTTACACTGGTCCTGAGCACTATCCTGTACGAGGTAGAATTGCAGATGATCCCGAGTGTCTCTCCGTGGCACAACAGTTTGTCGAAAATGACATGCATATAGGCTCCATGGTAAGATTTCGCGATAGAACTGTTGGATACATGCGTGTACATGAGCCTTGGGGCTATAATGACCCATTTAAAGCTCACCTGGGTGAACCAACCAGAGGAATTTTCGGAGCCATGGTTGAGGATGATCCAGAAATTCTGGAACTCGCACAGGCCATTGGAGAGAAGATTCAATCGTCAGTGCGTATCACAAGAGACAGACATAAATACCTTAATTATATGTTTCGATACGCTCCTGAATCATTTCGGGATGAATTGAGGCATCTCTTTTCAATTAGAAATCCTGATCTTAACTGGAATACTGTCTACGCTGTTGGAAGAACTTTTTACAAACGGGAAGACTTTGAGCTGTTTCTTGATTTCTTTCTCAGAAAGTCAGAGGGCAGTGGATTCCCTGACTATCATGATGATAAATTTATCCCCGCTTACTTTTGGTCATTTTTCCGAGGACTCTGTTATTATGAGGAGACTGCTGAAGCCGATCGATCTAAAGTTGAGGGTGTTCTCAACTGTGTCTACAATTATTCAGCCCACTGCGCTGGGACTCGCTGGCCAGGTGGGTTCGGAGCAAATGTTATTAAGTACCTTTTGAGTGGAATTCTATTTAGCCTTCGACTACGGAAGCACCATCATGACTTTTTAGAACCAGATAGTGAGCTATACACACTCATGAGAACGGCTGTTTCAGATCTAATGCCTCAAATCCCATATCCTCCAGCAATGTTTGAAACGGTACAACAGGGTAGATTAAATGATTATGTTCTACGATTTATGGATGAACAACAAACCGTTGATGATTTGGCCGCGCTACAAGGTCTTGTCATCTCAATGAGCTAAAATAGAGAGTGAATATTTATGAATGACCAATCTCAACTTTCCTGGATTACCAATTACATCTGGGGCATCGCTGATGATGTACTGAGAGATATTTTTGTTCGTGGTAAATACAGGGATGTCATTTTACCAATGACCGTGCTGAGACGCTTTGATGCCGTGTTGGAAGTGAGCAAGCAAGACGTTTTAGACATGAAGAAATCATTAGATAGCTCTGGAATTGTTGATCAAGACCCCGCTCTCCGACAGACTGCTGGACAGGCTTTTTACAATACCTCCAAGTTTACCATGCGGGATCTCAAGGCACGTGCAAATCGGCAACAACTCAAAGCTGATTTTGAAGCATATCTCGATGGGTTTTCACCCAATGTACAAGACATACTGGAGAACTTTGAATTTCGGAATCAGATCCAACGCCTTTCCAAGTCAGACGCCTTGGGCACCCTTATAGAGAAACTAACGTCTCCTGAGTTGAACTTAAGCCCGGAGCCAGTACATAACAGTGACGGATCAATAAAACACCCAGGTCTCGATAATCATGGCATGGGATCAATCTTTGAAGAACTCGTTCGCAAATTTAATGAAGAGAACAACGAGGAGGCCGGAGAACACTGGACACCTCGAGATGCCGTTCGCCTCATGACCAAGCTCATGTTTCTGCCAATAGCTGAAGAGATCGAGTCAGGCACATACCTGCTCTATGATGGTGCTTGTGGTACTGGCGGAATGCTCACTGTAGCAGAAGAAACACTGAAGGAAATGGGTGAAGCACACGGCAAGGAAGTCTCTACGCACCTTTATGGTCAGGAGATCAATGCAGAAACCTATGCTATAGCAAAGGCTGATCTTCTACTGCAAGGCGAAGGAGATGCGGCGGATAATATAGTTGGGGGGCCAGAGTTCTCAACCCTCTCCAATGATGCTTTTCCCTCCCGTGAATTTGATTTTATGCTGTCTAATCCCCCTTATGGGAAAAGCTGGAAAACAGACCTTGAGCGGATGGGTGGTAAAAAGGACATGCGTGATCCACGATTCGTGATTGAGCATGCTGGAGATCCGGAGTATTCATTAATCACCCGCTCCAGTGATGGACAAATGCTTTTCCTGGCCAACAAACTTTCAAAGATGAAGCAGAACACACGGCTAGGAAGTCGAATTGCTGAAGTCCACAATGGCAGTTCCCTGTTTACAGGAGATGCAGGCCAGGGTGAAAGTAATATCCGTCGCTGGATCATTGAGAACGACTGGCTGGAAGCCATTGTCGCCTTGCCCCTGAACATGTTTTACAATACTGGTATTGCCACTTACATCTGGGTGCTGAGCAATCGTAAACCAGAGCATCGCAAAGGGAAAGTCCAGCTTATTGATGCTACCTCCTGGTATCAGCCCCTGCGTAAGAATCTGGGGAAAAAGAACTGTGAGTTGGGCGAACAAGACATCCAACGTATCTGCGACACTTTCCTGGCATTTGAAGAAAATGAACACAGCAAGATATTTGAAAATGAAGCTCTTGGATATTGGAAGATAACAGTAGAGCGACCCTTGCGTATCCAAGGCGCAGACCCCAATAAGACATTTAAGGCTGCTGAGATCAAGAGACTCAAAGAAACCGGAGCTCGAGGTGATGATGCTCCGGCCATTATCAAAAAGGTCCACAAGCAGGGCACTCAGGCCGATCCCATGAAGGGTCTAGTAGAAACCACCCTCAACGGAAAAGCTACCGTGCTTGAATATGAACCAGACACGGATTTGCGAGATACTGAGCAAATTCCTCTGACGGAGCCAGGAGGGATTGAAGCATTCATCTCGAGGGAGGTCCTGCCCTATGCCGCAGATGCCTGGTATAAACAGGATAGCATTAAAATCGGTTATGAAATCTCATTCACTCGATATTTCTATAAACCACAGCCTATGAGGTCATTGGAGGAGATTAGGGCTGATCTGATTAAATCTGTGCAGGAAAGCGACAATCTGTTAAAACAACTTTTAGGGGACAATTGAACATGCAGATAACAACAATACTTGACCACATAGATAATGGCCATATGGCATTACCAGAATTTCAACGAGGGTATGTTTGGAATCGAGAACAGGTACGCGGAATGCTCGACTCCTTGTACAAGCGACACCCCATTGGTGGTTTACTCGTCTGGGTGACGGAGACAGAACATGCTGTTCACCGAGGAGGAGGTCCCCTTACACCTGGTGTGGTCAAATTATTACTGGATGGGCAGCAGCGTATGACCTCCCTTTATGGGATCATCAGGGGTAAAGCACCACGCTTTTTTGATGGCAACAGCTGGGCTTTTACAGATTTAAGATTCAATCTTGAGACGGAAACTTTTGCATTCCACCAGCCAGTCAAAATGCGAGACGACCCTCTCTGGATCGATGTAACAGCGCTGCTCAAGCAAGGCCCAGATGGGTTGGGTAAGTATATCGCGATATTCAATGAACGTGAAGATACGCAAGCGCGCGTGGGAGAATATGCCTCACGTCTCTCTCTACTCTTGGGAATCAAAGATATAGATCTACATGTGGAAGAGGTGACAGGGAAAGACAAAACACTGGACGTGGTCGTCAACATTTTTAACCGGGTGAATAGTGGTGGAACAAAGCTCTCCAAAGGTGACTTGGCTCTTGCCAAGATCTGCGCTGACTGGCCTGCAGCAAGGGGAGTATTAAAATCCAGGCTGAAGGAATGGGAAAAAAATGGGTTTTACTTCAATCTGGATTGGCTACTAAGATCTGTAAATACCCTGGTAACCGGTGAAGCACAGTTTCAGTATTTGCACGAGAAAACAGCCCTTGAAATTGAGGAGGGTCTCAAACGAGCCCGCAAGCATATCGATACCAGCTTGAATATGATCTCTGGACGATTGGGGCTCGACCATGACAGGGTTTTGTTTGCACGGTTTGCAATTCCCGTGATTGTACGCTATTTGGACCAGAATAAGAAAGCACTCTCCGAAGTGGAACGCGACAAGCTGCTTTTTTGGTTCATCCAGTGCGGGATGTGGGGTCGCTTTTCAGGTTCAACCGAGAGCAAAATTGACCAAGATATAGAGGCTCTCTCCGGCGAAGCAGGTGGACTTGACAAGCTCCTCGAACAGCTCCGACTCTGGCATGGCGGTTTAAAGGTTGAGGCTGGTCATTTTACAGGTTGGAGCCTGGGTGCTAGATTCTATCCAATCCTGTATTGGCTTACTCGAACAGGTGAAGCCCGAGACTGGGGGACCGGATTACCATTGAAAGCGGAGCTGGTAGGGAGGCTTAACAGCCTGGAGGTTCACCATATTTTCCCTAAGGCACAGCTTTATAAACATGGTTATGTGAAATCAGAAGTCAACGCCCTTGCTAATTTCTGCTTTCTGACAAAAGGAACCAACCTTAGCATCAGTGATCGTCGACCAGAAGAATACTTCCCCGAAATTGAAGCGCAACATCCTGGAGCTCTTGAATCACAATGGATTCCCATGGATCCGCAGCTGTGGACCCTGGAAAACTATCCTCGGTTCCTAGAAGCGCGCAAAGCACTTCTTGCCATTGAAGCAAACCGACAACTTGCCTTGCTTCTCCATGGTGAAACACGTTGGCTGGAGGGCCCGGCAGTCGTTGATGAAGCTACACAGGTCTTTGGTGGAATTAGCGATGAGGACGAGGAAGCAGAACTTCAGGGTGTGAATGACTGGATGGAATCAATACAGCTTCCATTGGGTGTACTGGGCTATGAGCAGGCCGATGCGGATACTGGTGTCCTCCAGGCATCCCTGGACTTGGCCTGGCCAACTGGTGTGCAGGAAGGGCTCAGTGATCCTGTTGCTCTATTATTGAATGAGCCCAATGAAACCCTGGCCGTTGCAAGTCAGGCGGGATTCCGTTGTTTCACCACTACTGCTGCATTCAAACAGTATGTGGAAGCTGAGATAGTAGGGAACGGCACCTCATGAGGAGTGGACCTGATCATGATAGAAATATAGACAATGATTGATACCCTTAAACCATATTCGGAAATTAAGGACTCAAAATCGCCTGGATTGGATTGGATTCCAAGTCATTGGAATGTAAAAAAACTTAGAGGATTATTACGAGTTGTGGCTAGCAGGAATAGACCTGACTTGCCACTGCTATCCGTTGTTCGTGAAAAGGGCATTATCCTGAGAGATGTTACCAGTAAGGATGAGAACCACAACTTTATCCCCGATGATCTGACTAATTACAAAGTAGTTAGAAGTGGTCAATTCGCGATGAATAAAATGAAAGCGTGGCAAGGATCATATGGCGTATCTGACTATGATGGCATAGTAAGCCCAGCATATTACGTGTTCGATTTATTAGATCTTGATGATCAGTTTTTCAGCAGAGCTATAAGGTCGAAGGCTTACATTCCATTTTTTACGAGCGCCTCTGACGGTGTTCGAGTTGGGCAGTGGGATTTATCAAAAGCTCGGATGCGCGAAATACCATTCTTAATACCTCCCCGTGACGAACAAGCCGCCATCGTCAAGTACTTAGATTACATGGATCGACGTATCAAGAAGCTGATTGTTGCCAAGAAGAAGCTCATCAAGCTACTGGAGGAGCAGAAACAGGCTATCATCCACCAGGCTGTTACGAAAGGGTTAGATCCTAATGTGTCCATGAAAGACTCAGGTGTGGAGTGGCTCGGGGAGGTGCCGGCGCATTGGAGTGTGATGAAGTTGAAGCGATTGGGAGAAGTACGTATTGGACTAATATACTCACCAAGTGAAGTTTCTGATCAATCAGGGGTGCTTGTTTTGAGAGCATCCAACGTAAAAAATGGAGAGATAGTTAACGCTGATAATGTGTATGTCAGTAAAAGGATTCCCAACGCTCTCTTTGTCATCGAAGATGATATACTAATATGCGTAAGGAGCGGAAGCCGTAGTCTGGTAGGAAAATCTGCAATAATACCACCCTCATTTGCAGGTGTTACATATGGGGCTTTCATGAGCTTGTTACGTAGCTCTATTAACCAATTTCTTATCTGGGTTTTCCATTCAAATATGTTTCCAAGAATAATGGCACAGTTTGAGACCTCGACAATTAATCAACTCACACAATCAGACCTAAACAACTTAGACATACCTGTCCCAAGTGAGCTTGAACGATCCAATATTATTGATTTTCTGCAGCGATCAACTCAGGAAATCGACACAACAATAGCCAAGTTAAAACACGAAATTTCACTTCTCTCAGAATACTATACTCGGCTTGTTTCTGACATTGTCACCGGCAAACTGGATGTGCGGGAGGCAGCTGCAAATTTACCGAATGAAGATACTGATGGAGGTAATAGCCCATGACTACCATTCAGAAAGCCCGAGAGAAATATCTACCAAATAAAATCAAACTACTTTTTGTAGCGGAGTCTCCACCAGAGGATGTTAAGCGTTTCTTTTATTTTGAGGATGTTCCGGAACAGGACTCACTGTTTATCCAAACAATGCGAGTACTATACAATATCACTGAGTCTGCACCATTTATTAGAAGGAATAAAAAAAGTCTTTTGGAGCAATTCCAGAAGGATGGTTTTTTCTTGGAAGATGCCCTTGATCACCCCATCGGCGTAAGCGGAACCAAAGCAAAGATCAGCGTGATTAAGAAACACCGATCAACTTTCATGAGCAAATTATCACAAACCATTGACAAGTCCGTGCCCATCATCCTGATTGCTCGGACAGTTTATGATGGCTTAGGAAACTTGCTTATCCAAAAAGGATACAATGTCCTCAATACCGAAATGATTGACTTTCCAGGACGAAGCGGTCAATCAAAGTTTAGAGTTAAAATGGGTAAGGCTCTTCAACTCTTCCGGACCATTGGAGAAGCCACGAAAGATGGCAGAGCTTGCCCTCAACCTCAAGTCTGGAGTGAGTTATCCAAACTTCTTATTCAACATGCTCACAAACACACCCTCTCAAAACCACCTGTTCCCTTGATTCTAGCAGCCTGGCATGAGACCTCTGATGCAATGAAACGTCAACGCCTGAAGGAGCAAATGCACTGGTCATGCAAATATGACTTTATTGAAAACGTGTACACGTTTCTCACCAATCTTGAAGAAAAGGAGTGGTTCCATGAAGGAGAATAGGGGGACTAAATGGAAAACCTGATGGACATACTGCCAATTAAGGCACAAAGGGGAAGCAAGCCCCGCTGTCACTGGTTGACAAATGGAACGCGGGAACAGGTGGCCTCACGACTCACCAATCTTATCTCTCCGTGGGGGATGGTCTCACCTGATGACCATTGGATGCCAGAGGGTTTTATCAATATTACTGAGCCACAATTGCATCATCCAAATAATTTACTGCCAGATGATGTGCGAGCCCAACTCGCAGCTTGGTGGTTACCTCCCAATGCTCAAAATCGAAGAGCTCCTAATTTTGATCTAGCTAGCACGTGTACAATAGATGGTAATGATGGGATACTATTGGTAGAGGCTAAAGCCCACTCAACTGAACTAACCGAGGCTGCCGCAGGTCGAAGGTTAGATGCTAATGCTTCACCTGGTCGAATTGCAAGCCATGCAACAATTGGCACTGCGATTTCTGAGGCATGTAACGAACTTTCAAACTCGACCGGATACGCCTTCACCATCTCCAGGGACACACACTATCAGATGAGCAATCGTTTTGCCTGGGCTTGGAAACTCACTCAGCTTGGATACCCTGTTGTATTAGTATATCTGGGATTTTTAAATGCTGATGAAATGATGGACATTGGCAACCCATTCACGGATCATGAAGATTGGAGAGATCTCGTCCATACCCATAGCAGCCCACTATTTCCAGTAGACACCTGGACATCGGATTTGAGAATAGCAAACACAAGCCTAATCCCGTTGATTCGATCTGTTGAGATCCCGCACGACAATCCTTGTGAAAACTTTGAGGTTTTTTAATGAATACAGACACATCCGAACGCGGACTTGAACGCAGGATATGTAAAGCCCTTTCCGGGAACCCCTGTGACCCACCACAAGCTAAAACCATAGGTGAACCCAGCTCAACCTATGGCGGCTCAGGTTGGTTGCCTGGAAATCCCCATGATTATGATCGCGAATATTGTGTCGACTTGGTGCAGCTCTCGGCGTTTCTCAAATCAACGCAACCAGATATCGCTGACACCCTTGACCTAACAGAAGATGATGCGACCCGTAGAAAGTTCTTAGCCCGCCTTCAGGGAGAAATTTCAAAACGAGGAACTATTGATGTCCTGCGGAACGGTCTCCATCATGGTGCTCATGATATTGAACTCTTCTATGGCACCCCATCAGCTGATAACCCTAAAGCAAAAGCACTATTTGAGCAGAACAGGTTCAGTGTATCTCGACAACTACGATACAGTCGTGATGAGACGCAATTAGCCCTGGATATGGGCATGTTTATCAATGGACTTCCTGTCTTCACTTTTGAGCTGAAAAACAGTCTTACAAAACAAACTGTAGATGATGCGGTCTGGCAATACAAAAAGGATCGCAATCCCCGTGAAAAACTTTTCGCGTTCGGTCGCTGCGTAGCACACTTTGCTGTAGATGAGAGCGAAATTCGTTTTTGCACACACCTGAAAGGTAAAGCATCCTGGTTTTTACCCTTCAATAAGGGGTGGGATGACGGAGCAGGGAACCCCCCTAATGAGCATGGTTTAAAAACAGATTATCTCTGGGATGATGTATTAACCAGAGAGAGCCTCACCAATATTCTTGAGAACTATGCGCAAATCGTCATTGAGAAAGATGAGAAAACTGGGAAAAAGAAAAAGACACAGATCTGGCCCCGCTACCATCAGCTAGATGTTGTACGTGAGTTATTGACGAAGGTACAAAACGAGGGACCCGGTAAGCGATACCTCATCCAGCATTCTGCCGGAAGCGGAAAGAGCAACTCTATTGCCTGGCTGGCACATCAACTCATTAGTTTGCGAAAAGATGACGCTGATATGTTTGATTCAATCATTGTTGTCACTGACCGGCGTATCCTAGATCGACAAATTAGAGATACTATAAAACAGTATGCTCAAGTTGGTGCTATCATCGGCCACGCAGAACGATCAGGTGATTTGAAGAAGTTTATTGAGACCGGCAAGAAACTTATCATCTCAACGGTACAGAAGTTTCCGTTCATTCTGGATGAAATTGGGAATGAGCAACGCACCAAGCATTTTGGCATTATCATCGATGAAGCTCATTCAAGCCAGGGAGGGCGCACCAGCGCTGCCATGGCACAAGCTCTGGGTGAAGCAGGTGAGATAGCAGAAGAAGAAACCTATGAAGACCAGATCAACCGGATCATGGCCTCCAAGAAAATGCTTAACAATGCCAGCTATTTTGCCTTCACGGCCACTCCGAAGAATAAAACATTGGAGATTTTTGGTGAGCCACTTCCACCCAAGGATGGCAAGACTGCCCACAAGGCTTTTCATAATTACACCATGAAACAGGCCATCCAGGAGGGCTTTATTCTTGATGTCCTTAAGCATTATACACCTGTGGCCAGTTACTACAAGCTCGCCAAAAAGGTGGAGGATGATCCTGAGTTTGATGTAAAAAAAGCCCAGAAGAAATTACGCAGGTTTGTTGAGGGGCACGATCATGCAATACGCCTCAAAGCAGAGATTATGGTTGATCATTTTCATCAACAGGTTCTAGGACAAAACAAAATTGGTGGAAATGCACGCGCTATGGTGGTCACTAATGGGATTGAGAGAGCCCTTCAGTATTATTATGCAATCAAGGACTATCTGGATACACGCAAAAGTCGATATAGTGCGATTGTGGCCTTTTCAGGTGATTATCAGTTTGCCGGAGAGAAAGTTAATGAGGCATCCATAAATGGATTTCCGTCAAACAAAATTGCTGAGCGGTTCAAAGAAGAGCCATATCGCTTTCTTGTCTGTGCTGACAAATTCCAGACGGGTTATGATGAGCCACTATTGCATACGATGTATGTTGATAAAACGCTCTCTGGGATAAAGGCAGTTCAAACTTTATCTCGGCTCAATCGTGCCCATCCCAAAAAGCACGACGTCTTCGTGTTGGATTTTATGAATGATGTTGATATGATTAAGGAATCCTTTTCAGATTTTTACCGTTCAACCATTCTCGCTGAGGAGACGGATCCTGACAAACTTCATGACCTCAAGGCAGATCTTGACAACGCCCAGGTTTACTCTGACGAAAACATCGATGTTTTCGTTGTGAATTATCTCGCTGGGGCTGACCGAGGCGAGCTAGATCCAATCCTTGATGCTTGTGTTGTTAATTATTTGAATGATCTGGATGAAAATGGACAGGTGGAATTCAAAGGTAAAGCCAAGGGCTTCGTGCGGACATATGGCTTTCTCTCATCAGTTCTTCCCTACAATAATGCGTCCTGGGAAAAGCTGTCGATCTTCCTGAACTTTCTGATCTCAAAGCTTCCCTCCCCCGTAGAAATAGATCTCGCTAAAGGAATCCTGGATGCCATCGATATGGATAGCTATCGGGTTGAAAAGCGGACTATGCAAACCATCATTTTGCCTGATGAGGACGCTGAGATCGAACCAATTCCAAAATCAGGGGGTGGTCACAAACCAGAGCCCGAATTGGATCGTCTATCCAATATCCTCAAGGTGTTTAATGATCATTTTGGCGACATCCCCTGGCAGGATGCTGATAGGGTAAAAACCCTGATTACCGAAACTATTCCTGCAAGAGTTGCGGAGGACAAGGCCTATAAAAATGCACAGCAGAACTCAGATAAGCAGAATGCTCGCATAGAGCACGACAAAGCTCTCGTGAGAGTCATGACGGCCGTGATGAAGGATGATACAGAATTGTTCAAGCAGTTCATGGATAATGATGGGTTTAAGCGCTGGATGACAGATACGATCTTTGCCATAACCTATGATGCTCCTACAAAAAAAACGGGCTAGGATTTATCTAAAAAACTTGACTGAGATGTCTGATTTAACTCGGGTAATAATAATTGAGTACACACAATAAAAGGAGAAGCATTTATGGATTATAAAACCGCATTAGACCTGAGTCATGAAGCACAAGCACTTGATCCCCGGGAGGCCGTTTGTGGCTACTATGGCGGGGGTTCTTTTGTCCTAGATAGTGTTGGAGCATTTCTGTGGTTTAAGACTAAACTAGCGATGTTAGAAAGTATTGGTGAAGTTGAACCTGCTATCTATGAGGTCGCAGAAGAGGATCGCTTACTCTACAATGACCGTGTCATAAAATTACTTGAAGGGGTGGGTCTTGAACAGCTGAATGGTGACTTACTCAATCAAATTAACGAGGCTGCGAAGAAATTCTTACTGATAGGCTGGTGGGGAAATTTTGAAGACCTCACCACCGGAGAATCTGATTATGCCAAACAAGTGCGTATGGATTTTCATGAGCAAACGAAGGATTTGGAAGATGATAGTCATATCATGGAAACCGAGATGGATGATTTTATCTCATTCATCAAAGAGTATGGGTTCTAATATGACTCCCTCTAACACAAAGAGCAGTGGAGCGTTTGGTCCTGAAAGCACTTCGCAAAGCTCAAAAGAAATTTAAATCGCATAAGGATCAGAAACTTTTTTAGCAGGCGCATGCCTATATAGAAATATTACTAGCGGCTTTATTCTATAAAAAAGGGGGTACTCATGGCATATGATATTGCCAATTCGGTTGAGCGTAAGATGGGTAAACTAAGGCAATGGCGTAGTAAATATACGGCCTTTGATTATCCCTACAAAGTCACGCTAAATATGTTCTATGAACTATATACCTACACATTTATGTGGGACAAGTTGAGTGCGTGCTTTCGCATTCCTCAAACATTTGAATATAAAGAGGCTATTCAATTAGTGGACAATCAAAGACGAGTATTTCAAGTTAATGAGATGCGGGACCGAATTCCCAGTCTCATGGAGGACGATTACCCCTTGGGCTCAAGGGGTATGTGCTACAGTAACTTCAAGCCAACGATAGAGCTTGCGCGCAATGGATCTAATGAGGCAATCGAAGAAATTGAGTATAGTTATGCTTACTATGCCGCTCTGTTTGAACTACTAATTCCTTGGTCAGCATGCGGGCTTGCAGGACTTAACAAACACCAAGCCTTCGTGGAGGTTACTGGTGGAGATGTAGGTGGATTAGAGATGGAAACTATCGAGGATGCAATTAAGTACTTAAACACAATTGCAAACTTTGAGTTGGCTGAATCTTACACAAAACTTCCGCCATTCCATTAATCCCGGCATTATTATATTCACTTTTAGAGTGCTGAAATTAAAAGGAGGAAAAGTAATGGGATTCTTCTCAAAAGAGAAATGCGAGAACTGTGGTGAAAAGAAAAACAGACTTCTTAATTTTGGAATTATTAGGGTTGAGCACTCAGAGATTTTAAAGCCTGAAGACCTGTTCGAAAGAAGGGGACAAAGATTCTATCTCACGTATGAAAGCTACCTTGAGCCCCACTATGCTCTAAAAATGGGTGATTTCTATTTATACTGGACAGAACAAATCAAGGTAACCAAAGACTCATTCGATAATCCCGCCATGACGAGACTTTGCTCAACAGAATGTGCTATCGATTATGCGAAAAGTCAAAATTCTATGCTTCTGTTACGATTCGAGTCTGGAGGAGCCGCTAACGAACCACCGATTACTCCCCATCAAGCTGAAATTAATGCTTTTGCGAAATCTCATGGTGTCAATGATTCGTTTCGTGAAATAACAGGATAGCTAAATGATTCTTGATATTAAGGAAGCTCCCAATGGCTAGTGTCTTACGAACAGAAGTAGTAGGTCTCCAATATTATTCTGGAGCTGTACTCATTGAGGATTGCAAGCTTGGTGACCAGGTCAGTCTAAAACGGAACCCGAAAAATGAGATAGATGGCAATGCTATCGAGGTATACCTCCCAGGAGGTGAGCAAGTGGGCCATATTGGCAGGGAGGATGCTCAATATTTCAACTCAATCTGGGATGAGCTAGAGGAGAGAGCCACTATTATTGGACTTGAGGGAGGCCTAGAGTCTGAATTCTATGTACTGAAAATCGCCGTTCATGCAGACGGAGAAGATCATGGATTGCGGAAGGGTGTGCACACATTCTCTTATGAATTGAAGGATGATAATCAGCGAGCCTATATCTATGTTGATTGCTCCTTAAAAGAGTTGGCTACGCTCAAGGAAAAATTGACGTCCAGAGCAATTTACCCAATTAAGGATGGGGAATGCAGGTGGCGTACCAATGACGGCCACAAATATCGATGGTTTATCTCTGTTTCGATGGGAAAAGAATCTTTCCTCATGCCAAAAGGTCTTGAAATCGAGGAATTCTTCCAAACGGAATACGAGGTGGTGACCAGGCTACTGGAAATCCGTAAATTGTCCAACAAACTTGCTTCTGTTGAGGTCCTGGTCAATGAATACGAAGAAGAGATACACTCCAACAAATCATCTCTAGAAAAAATTCAGCACAAAATACGAAAGCTCAATGAACAGAAGAGCGAACTTGAAGATTTTACCACACTTCAACAAGATGAATTTGATCAGCTACAAATGAACTACAACAAACTCAATGCTGAAAATGAAGGTCGGAAAAACAAAATTGAAAGCCTAGGCAGTGAAAAAAGCAGATTGAAATATGATTTGTCTGTGCTTGGGGCTCCTGAGGGTGGGCTTGATTATCGTACCACCTCACTCAGTCAATACTTAGAAAACACCTTTCCAAGAATTGAGTTTTTGAGGGATTCATTTCAAAAAATAAACTCAATCGAGTCTCCTGATTTACTCCCAGTAATTGGGAGGAGTGAGTTGGATCTAAATGGAACAGGAAAATCTGGATGGAAAAACTTTAGTGCGAAGGGGTGGCGAGAGCACTATTTCTCATTGGGAGGGCAAAAGACAGGTCGGCTATATGCCTTTGTTGATAAAAAATCAAACACAATAAAACTACTTGTTAGCGATAAAGCTTCACAGGATAGAGATTCAAAGTATATCTATAAATTAATATAAGGGGGTAGAATGAAGTATTATGAGTTTAGCAGTAACATTGGTTGGTCTTTCTCACGCTATAATACGTTTGATAGATGTAAAAGACAGTATTACTACAGCTACTATGGAAAAAGGCAGGATCCAAAAGTAGCGGAGCTAGCAAAACTGGAGAGTTATGCCATTGTAAAAGGGAGTGTGGTGCATGATGTGATAGCTCAAATTTTACACCATGTAAAAATAAATCATGATTATCCCCTGGACCGCCTGTCTAATCATCTAAACATCATGACAGAAAGATATTTGGCCGACGTCACCTTTGCCGAGTCCTATTATAATAAGGACAAAAATGATGAGCTGGAAGTCCGCCTCCGCCAAGAGATTGAGGTCCCCATTAATGCTTTCCTGGGAAGTGATCGCTTCCTAACTCTTAAGGCACAAACAGCTGCTGAAAAGGCGACCTGGATCATTGAACCAGGAGGTTATGGTGAGACTCGAGTTAACGAGTTGAAAATGTATGCCAAAGCCGATTTTATTTTCCAAAAGGATGATCGTTATATCATTCTAGATTGGAAAACGGGGAAACTTGAAACAAAGAAATACATGAAGCAGCTATTAGGGTATACAACATACGTCTGTGATCATTTCGGAGTATCTCCAGATGTTGTAGATGCCTATATCTGCCATATTGGAGACAATTACTCAGAACACTCACAGCAATTTTCAGAATTTGACCTTTCTGAGATGGCAGCTCAGGTGGAAGAACAAATTTCACATATGGAGCAATACTGCATTTATCCAGCTGAAAATGTCCCCAAGGATAAGTCAGCTTTTCCAATAGAGCAGAACCACTTATGTCCCTATTGTAACTTCAGAGAGTTGTGTGGATTAGTAAAAGATTAATTGGATCTATGCGGAGAAGTAGAATGACTCAAAATGCGATGAGCGATTTGGATATCTTGTTAAGAGACTGGCATGAATTAGAGGTAATATTTCGATATTATAGAAATAATAATTCTCTGTTTATACATGGCCAGCAAAAGAGCGCCCTTGAAGGGCTTATTTCTTTAAAGCCATATTTCAGATCTGGAAATATGCGGTGTTGGGAGTCTCGAAGTAGGGATAGATGGGTAACCTATATCAAAGAGAAGAATGGTATGGTACTTCAATCGGCTTCAAATAACTGGCAAGAAATTCATGACCAAATAGACTTCACGGATATTATTGAGCGCGAAGCGCTTGTTGATGAGAAAGACTTGGAGTATTGGGATGAGGTTGCCAGAGAGAGATATGGCATGGAAGGCTTACAAAGTTACCTAGAGAATGGGTACTTTTGGAAAGAGGAGAAATAACAAGCTAGCCAACAAAGACTTCTACATGAAATCAATTATACATTTTCAGAACGAGCGACCTTTCAAATATTTCTTCTCTCAATTAAAAGGGAAGTCAGTTCCAGAGTTATGTCTTTGTTCTCCCTTTATAAGCTCAAAAGCGCTTGGTCTGTTGAGTGACTTCCTTAAAACTCGACGAACTACCGTAAGACTGCTTGTTAACTTATCTCCTGTTCATTTGGCAACATCAATATCAAACCCAGTAAAACCTTTGATTGAATTAATGGACAAATACCCCTCTCAGATTTATCTAAAAAGCAATCCAGACCTTCATGCGAAAGCCTTTATTGCAAGAACATCAGCGCTCTTTGGGTCCAGTAATTTTACTTCAGGAGGCGAAGAACGAAATAAAGAGCTGAACCTTTACATTTCTGGTGACTCACAGAATTCGCGAGCCCTTCTAACATCCCTACAAAATCAGTTTGATCAATACTGGAACTCTGGAAATGAGATTGATTTGATTGAAACTGATTCAGACTGGGAGAGGTATTATTTCAAGGTTGCCAAAATAATCACTCGGTTTATCCCAAATCCGAACCTTGGAAAAGACAATTTCGGCAGAATCAAGAATGTGATGAAAAGGCGAAAATGGAAAGTTGATGAACTCGGGAAAAAATTGTCAGCATCAGCGAAGCCAAAAGCTGGCACCTATATGCCCAAAATCATTTTTTTGGACCAAAGTGGGTTTATAACATTTCATGGTGATCACATCACCACCAATAGGGAACTTTGGGAGTCTGTGAAACACTCTCCAGAGAAAGTATTTGATATTCTTATATCAAAGTATTCCTTTTTCCGAGACGTGCTTGAGTGTCTACAAGATGTTGATTACATCCGCTATGCTGGATTAGTTACATCATTAAATCTTGAAGAGAAGACAGAATTGCTTCGGGCGGCAATTCGTTGGCTAGAGAGCCTGGATTATGTGAAAAGGCAATCCAAAAATCTTGGACTTGACCGACATCACAAGTTTATGATAACGAAAAAGGGCAAAGCCTACTTAAACCGTAATGAGCCCTCCTTAATTGATAGAGAAGGCTAAACCCTGGTTTTGTGGAACCATGAAAATGATTGTATGACCATTTTTAGACAAAACAAGATGAGTTCTCGCTAGACTTCTGGTCGGCTAATATTGAACTTCTTTTGTGACAACATACAGGTATAAATGGCAACACTCGTAAAAAAAGGTAACAACTGGTACATTCGTATCCGTCTTCCTGGTGGCAAGGAAAAAACGATATCTACTAAAACGGGTAATAAACGCGAAGCTGAGCGTCGTTTAAGGATGATTGAAGATCAAGAATTTCTCCTAAAGGCGGGTATGATTACTGAAAACCAACTCGAAAACATTGACCTTAAAGAAGCCAGGAAGCGCTTTGAAAAGTACAACAAAGTGAAGAACCTCAGGCCGAATACAAAGAAAGCCTATACCTATACACTTGATTATTTCTTTGAGGCGGTAAGTCATCAACTTCCAGTTAAAAGCCTCAATGAATCACACATAAAGGCTTATGTCCGTTTGCTCCACAAGAAGAAGTTCAAACCAAACTCCATCAACCTCTACATTCGACACATCAATTCATTCACGGCCTGGCTAAAAAGAGAGAAATACACCCTCGCCGAAATGAAACATGAGAAAATTCGTGTGGACCAGGCAAAGCCAAAATTCCTCACACCAGATGAGCTTGACAACATCTACAAACAATGTGAGAAGAACCCGCGCCTCTACTCCACCCTCAAGGTATATGAAGCGTTAGGTCTAAGGCTCAGCGAATTGCATCATTCTCGTCGGGAAGGTGATTTTATATTTATCGATGCTGAAAATGCAAAGGGCAGGAAACAACGTGAGGTCCCTATCCCCCTGGACATCATTGAGCACTATGATATTGCTATGAACAACCTCTATCATCCTGACGCCCTATCCCATATGTTCAAAAAGGTGGCCAAGGACGCCAAAGTTGACCCAAGAAAGACATTCCATAGCCTGAGACATACTTATGCACTGCGCATGCTGATGAAGACAGACAACATCTATTACGTTCAGCAGATGTTAGGTCATCAAAACATTGAGACGACCATGATTTACACTCAATTCTCACCAGAATTGTTAAGGTCTGTCTTAAAGGAAAAAACTCAAAAGCAAGATCCGAAGTCTGAAGCAGGTGCACAGGCCTAATGGGATATAAATTTAACATTGAAGATTTTGCACCTGTCACTCACGTAACATATGAGAAACCGCAAGGGATTATGTTCTGGTTTGAAGGTGAGTCTATAGTTGACACTCCATTCAAGTGGGAGCTAGATGAGTTTGGCGAGGAAGCCGAGCAAAGGGTCAGGCCTCATGTCAAGGACTTCACGATCATTGACACTTTCAAACAAAACGGAGACGCATCCTGCATTCGGGAATTAAATACACGAATATCTCGTTATTTGATAAACGAATTAAATCGCCAACGAGATACTCTTCCCAAACGAGTCTTGACCTTATACATCGATACCATAGAAATCTTTTATGAATGGTTCTGGATTCGAGAACAAGAAGGAAAAAAGAGTGTCCCAGCTTTTCTAAAGAAATTTCACGTGGATAATCCGGGGCACGATAACCGGGTTTGGCACAACGTAGATCAAGCAGCACAGTATCTGGGTTGTAGTACTAGTCTCATTCGCAAAGCCATTCGTGAAGGTAATCTAAAGGCAAGTCGACATGACCCCTTATCTGAGAAGTCTTCTTACAGCATTCACAGAAAGAACCTCGATGGATATATGCTGTTCCACCGTAAAAAACTTACTCGACCCCAAATGGAAGAGTTAGACTGGTTGAATTCATGATATTTAATCCAGATATTTTTCGCAACCCTTATCGTTATGTTTAGTATTCCAGCAAGGATACTATAACCCGCCCTGGCTAAGAATTTCAATACGAAACCGAGAATCAAAAAATGGCTCAAAGCACATGCAAATCGCAACGGAATATTTAGTAGGGGTGGTTCGGCCTGCGGTCCGAAAGGTTAAATGAAGAAGAGACAGAAAGAGAGATGAATGGGCAGTCGCGATAAGTTCAGATACACTGTGTTTGCTAAAGGATCACTCGGAAATCAAGAATTAAAAGAGCTTAAAAACATCCAAAACGGATATTTGCAGCCTGCCTGGAAGCACGTTTTGCAGTACGATAAAGGTGCCGTTGACTATTGGAACAAGAACAATGGTTCCATCAAAGGATATCGAGGAATCGCTTTTGCACGTGAACTGATCATAGATGTTGATAGAATAGGGACGAGCTTTGACAAGATGTCAAAAGCGGTTTTCCTCTCCCTGGAAGCCTTGCGCTTTGAAAAGGACCTACCTGATCATGCCATCCAAGTATTCTTCTCGGGAAAAAAGGGGTACCACATCCACATTTCAACGAAGGTCTTTGGGCTGTGTGGAGTCAGACCAATTCGGTTCATTTGATCTAAATAAATAAGAGATACTTTGGGCGGCTAACAACCCGAAAAAGGAGCCAATAATGAGCCCAAAGTCAGAAGTAGAGAGACGAGTAAAA
>Ga0233437_1002325_pt1 | contig 29346 bp, 33 predicted proteins | sample SI_122_August201_FD_182714 | JGI IMG/M metagenome (GOLD analysis project Ga0233437, IMG submission 182714) | Seawater microbial communities from Saanich Inlet, British Columbia, Canada - SI_122_August2016_200_MG | ecosystem: Environmental > Aquatic > Marine > Inlet | place: Canada: British... | reverse complement strand
AAAATCGAGAGAATAGCAGAATTTAAATATAATAATGGTGGTTGTGGATTAGCTTCATTAATTTTACCTAATGAGAACATTTGACCTATATAATTCCATTGTTCTGTTACAATGATGTCGTTAGCAATGATAGTATGGCCAAAAGGATCAGATGCTTTTAAGTTACCTGGATGAGTTAAAGGTAATTTATCAATATTAAGATATAATAAACTTGAAATGACAAATAATGCAATCATTAACATATTTGGATTCAATAAAGACTTTAATTTAGTAATATCACTTCTTTTAATAGAAATCTTAAATTCATCCCCCATTAATATAATTAAAAGCAAAATTCTTTATTAATCTTGCTTTTTGCCTACAATATTGATATGGGTTCCAAAGTCAAAAACTTTACAGATTAATTTACTTAATATTTTTGGTAATAACAATATTGATTGGGTTTCATATAGTAATATTTTGAATTTATGGACTTTAGTAAATTCTTTTAAAGCTTTTCCCGAGAATACAGATTTATGACCATATATTGGATTGTTTCCTTTTTTCTTAATTAGTGTTCCAACAATGTGAGTTGACGGGTGTAGTGAATTAGGCATAAATCCAAATAACATCATTATTCTAGAATGGATCGCAACAAGATTTGTTGTTGAGAGTATCATTAATCCGCTGGGTTTTAAGATACGTCTAATTTCTTCAACAAAGTGATCGGTAAAATATAAATGTTCAATTATTTGATTAGCAATAACATAATCAAATGAATTATCTTTATATGGGAATTTTGTATTTAAATCAAAACCTTTTACGCCAAATCCATAATCTTGTAATGTTTTTTTATATCTTATATCTAATTCAACACAACTAAAATTTTTAGGATTGATTTTAGTGGACTTAGCAATTTTATTTAGAAGTATTCCATCTCCGCTGCCAACATCAAGAATTTTAGATTCTTTATTTTTGAAGTATTTTGCGCAAAGTTCAGTAATTCTTCTATGATTCTCTGCAGTTTCTTTTGCAAACATTCCCCTTAATTTATTTGGTATTATCATTTTTTTTTTTGATACTCCACCTCTTGAGGAAAGTGGAATTTTTATTTTATCTTTGAACTTAACAAATATTTTAATGTATTAATAAAGTATTCTGAACCAAATTTTGAGATACCATGTTCACGATTTTTGAAATGTATTGGAATTTTTCCTATCTTAAAATTATTCTTTATTGCGTTATCTAAAAATCCAATTTGATAAGTATATCCTTGAAACATATCTTCAGTTAAATTATCTTTTAGTTTTTGATATACTTTTTTTTTAATAGCTCTATATCCAGTACTCCAATCACTTATATCTTTACCTAGAAAGAGTCCTATAAATTTATTTCCTAATTTACTAATTAATTTTCTATGAATTCCCCAATTACTTGGAATAGATCCACCTTTAACGTATCTAGAACCTATAACAAAATCATATCCTTGATTGATTTTTTTAATAAATTTTGGAATGTCATTTGGGTCATGAGAAAAATCAGCGTCCATCTGGATGAAAAGATTTACGTCCATATGTTTTATTGCATATTCCATACCTTTAAGATATGCATGCCCAAGCCCTTGTTTTTTCTTATTAATTAAAAGATTGACACCTTTATCCTTAGCAATTTTTGCAGTACCATCAGGTGAAGAATCATCGACTACTAGTATTTTTAAATTTTTTATTTTTAAAGAATTAACAGAATCAATTATTTTAGCAATGTTCTTTGCCTCATTATATGTGGGTATAATTACAACAGTATTCATTATTAATATAGATAATTACAAATCTTTTTTAAAATGTCTTGTTTTTTAGTTATGAATATGAAATCATTAGTAATTGTAATTCCTGCACATAACGAAGAATCTATTATTAAACAAAATGTAGAATTATTAATTAAGTATTTAGTTAAGATTAATTTGCCTGTTAAATGGAATGTGATTGTTGCTGAGAATGGTTCAACTGATAAAACAATCAATGAATTAAAAAAGATTAAATCAAAATATTTTTCTTGGTTTACACTTCCTGTTAGGAGTAGGGATAAGGCAATAAAGGACGCATGGTTAAAACTAGATGCTGATTATTATATGTTTTTAGATGCTGATCTTGCAACAGACATCAAACATATATCAAGACTTGTAAATGAAGCACTTAGAGGTTGGGACATAGTTGCTGGATCTAGGCGTATGAAAGAGTCAGTAGTCGATAGAACACCGTTCAGAAAATTCATGTCATTTGGCTTTAATTTACTTATGAATATGATTTTTTGGACAAATATTAAAGATTTTCAGTGTGGTTTTAAGATTATAAGTAGAAAAGTAAGAGATGAAATATTACCTTTGACTAGGCACTCAGATGAAGGATTTATGGATACAGAAATAATTGTTGTTGGACGTTCTTTTGGATATAAATTCAAAGAAATACCAGTTAAATGGACAAATGACAGACCTTCAAAATTTAATATGGTTAACCAGATAACATTTAATTTAATGAATGCTTTTAAGATAAAAAGAGATTTATTATTAGGGCGATATAAATGAGCTTTTGAGTTTGTTATATTTCTCAAGTCTACCTATTTCATGCCAATAATTATTTTTTGGTAAATGATAACAAAATACATTTTTTTGTTTAATTAACTTTGGAAAAATATCATATGAAAAATCGCTAAAACCTTTTGGTATATTATTTAATAATTCTTTATTACAGTAATAGATCCCACAGTTTGCAATATTTGGTTTATCTTTAGTTATGCTAATATCAGGCTTTTCAATATAGTTTACTATTTGGTTTTTTTCATTAATTTCAATTAAATTTGAATATCGTACATCTTGTGATTTAGTTCTTGTGCACATTGTAAGAAAAGAATTATTTGAATTATGGAATTGTTTAAATTCATTAAGATCAATATTGGTTAGAATGTCTCCATATATAATAAAAAAATCTTCATCAAGATAATTTTGTAATAATTTGACAGCTCCAGCAGTTCCCAATATTTCCTCTTCGTGTGAATATGTGATGTTAACTCCAAATTTTGATCCATCACCTAAATATTCAATTATTACCTGAGGTTTGTAGTGTAGATTTATTGCAATATCCAATATATTATTTTTATTTAACCAATTTATAGTATGTTCAATTATAGGTTTGTTATCAATTTTTAACATTGCTTTAGGTTTATCTTTTGTTAAAGGTAATAATCTTTTTCCAAACCCTGCTGCAAGAATTAATGCTTTCATTGTTAATTTGTGTAAAAAATACCCTTTATAAGTTTTTCTACGAAAGCTTTATAAAATGAAAATTTATTAACACTTTGAGGGGTAATTAACATGATAGTAAGTAGAACACCATTTAGAATTTCAATAGGGGGTGGAGGTACAGACCTTCCATTCTATTATACAAAAAAAGGCGGAGACTTGGTCACTGCTGCAATTGATAAATATATGTATATAATTGTGCAACCAAGACAGTTTGATGAATTCTTAATCCGTTATTCAAAAACTGAGATTGTTAAGAATGTTGAAGATATCCAACATGAGTTAATTAGAGAATCTTTGAAACTTTTGAATATATATAAACCACTTGAAGTAACAAGTGTGTCAGATTTACCTGCTCAAACGGGACTTGGTAGTTCTAGTACATTTCTTGTAGGTTTACTTCATGCACTTCATAGATACAAGGGTGAAAAAGTTTCTAAAAAAAGATTAGCTGAAGAAGCAACAAAAATTCAATCAGAAATATTGCATCAATCAGCAGGTATGCAAGATCAGTATATTGCAGCATATGGTGGGATGATTAATTTAAAGATTACTACAAGAGGTCGTGTATTGGTAACACCAATAGATGTAACTGATGAAGATTTAACAAAACTTGAAGAAAATTTATTATTTTTTTATACAGGTATAAGGCGAAGTGCTGATGAGGTTTTAGCAGACCAAGAAAAAGAAGTTTTAAGTGATGACAAAAAAATTGACAATATGACTGAAATTAAAAAATTAGGTGTGGATATTAAAGATGCACTTGAAACAGGAAACCTTAGAAAATTTGGTCAGTATATGCATGTGCACTGGAAAATTAAACAGAGTTTAAGTAAAAAGATGACAAATTCTGATATCAATGAATGGTATGAATTAGCAATAAGAAATGGTGCAATTGGTGGTAAGATTATAGGTGCTGGTGGTGGAGGTTTTTTGATGTTTTATATTGAAAACAACAAAGAACAACTAGTTAATGCAATGGTTAGACAAGGTTTAACTTATTTGAAATTTGGTTTTGATTATGATGGTACAAAAATAATATATGATGGTGAATAAAAAAATGGAACATAAAGATTATATACATAAATATTTGAGAGAGACTAATGAAATTCTTGACAGAATTGATATAACTGAAATTAATGATTTTATCAATATTTTGTTTGATGCATGGCGAGCTGGAAAAAAAGTAATAACTTTTGGAAATGGTGGTAGCAGTGCTACAGCAAGTCATTTTGCTGGAGATTTGTTAAAAACAGTTGCAAATGACAGTTCTATGAAAGATATTTCATCTAACAAAGGCTTTAAGGCAATTTGTTTAAATGACAATTCTGCAGCTTTAACAGCTTGGGTAAATGATTCAGGTTGGGATAAGGCATATTCAGGATTGCTTCATACACTACTTGATGAAGATGATGTTGTAATGTTATTTTCAGTGCATGGTGCTAGTGGATGGTCAGGAAACATGGTTGAAGCTATGAAACTTGCAAAAGAACGTGGTGCAAAAATAATTGGTATGGCGGGGTTTGATGGTGGTAAGATGAAGGAAATGTGTGATGCATGTGTTGTTATACCAAAAGACTCAACTCCTCATGTTGAAGGACTTCATGGAGTTATGCAACACTTAGTTGTATTTAGAGTAAAAGAAATGATTGAAGAATATGGTAAAAATTCAGGGAAAATGAAATTATTTGCAGACACTGCAAGTTATAATGATATTGATTTATGTTTTGATAATAATGTTGATGATGGAATTACAACTAATCCTAAAATAATGGAATCTACAGGTGATTTATCACTAGGGTTTGAAGCTGCATGTCAGGCATTGCTTGAAAAATATCCTAATGTACCTGTTAGTGTTGAGACTGATTTAGGGGGATTAAAAGCAAAAGATTTAGAGAGACAAAAAGATAAAGTTAAAGAAGTGATGATGGATCAAGCATTAAAATTAGCTAGTCTTGGGAAAAATGCAATAATCAAAATTCCTGTATGTACTGGAGGATTGATGGCAGTTGAAGAATTAACTAAACGTGGCATAAAAACTAATGTTACAGCATGTATGTCTCCATTCCAAGCACTTGGTGCAGCTAAAGCTGGTGCTACATATGTAAGTTATTTTGCAAATAGAGCATTAGATTCACATATTATTGATTTAGCTGGTGAGCCTTTAGATATTATTAGAACAGGTAACTGGAAAGCAGTAGCTAATGCTAATCGTGAAAAATATTTTAATGATGCATGGGCTAGAGTTTTATCACAAATTACATATATTGCAAAAGAGCTTGAAGAAAACTATCCTAATACTGAATTAATAATTGGTAGTATAAGGTCAGTTGAAGATATGTATAGATTAGCAAAAGCTAAACCTCATATTATTACAATACCTACAAAAATTGTAAAAGGATTTATTGAACAAGGTAATTTTGCAGAGTTCAAAGCTTTGCCTAGAACTTTTGAAGCAGTTGAGACTATCAAAGGTAACTCCATAATTCATCCATTGACAGATTATACACTTGATGAATTTGAAGAGGCTGCAATTGCTTACCGAAATCAATAACCCAATCCTTAAAAAAGGACAAGAGTTATTGAAAGTTCAACATTAACAATGATTAAAAAAACTATATTAAACAAAAGAATCATAAAGAGAGGAGCATGCTGAACAAATCAATGAAAATACTATTAATTGGTTGTGGGAACTTTGGAAAACATTATCTTAGGATTCTCAAAGAATCTGGACACTTGTATGGTGTAGTTGTAAAATCTGATAAGAGTGCTTTACGAATTTCTAAAGAACATGATGTAAAAGTGTTTACCCAAATTTCATTAGATATTCTTCAAGAGATAGATGGTGTTATGGTTGTGACACCTTCAAACACCCATAAAGAATTAATTGAGGAAGTATTGCCTTATGTTCCGGTATTCTGTGAAAAACCTCTCGCATTAAATTCTAAGGATATTAATGATATTATTAGACTTGAGACAGACACTGGAAATAAATTAATGGTTGGTCATATTTATAGATTCAATAATGTTGTTAAGGAAATTAAAAAAATTATTTCAAATGATAAACCAAAAGAAATAGTTATTAGATTTTTAGGTGGATCTAAAAATAATTGTGGAGTCATGCATGAATTCATGCATGGGTTTGACATTATGCTTAATTTATTTGATAAATATGAATTAATTGATAGAGCATTAAAACTTGATAATGGAGGTGACGCTGAATACGTCAAATTAAAGTTTGATTGTAATGGGATAATTTGTGTAATTGAACTTGGTTGGGAGTCTGAATCTAAAGTTAGAGACTTAACATTAGTTTATGAAAATAAGAAAGTTAGGTGTGACTTAGTTAAGCAAACAATTAATGGTGATAATTATTTTGTTGAACCCTTAAAATTAGAAATAAGACGTTTTATTGATATTCTTAAGGGAGAAGATTTATATTATCCTGATACAACTTTAGCAAATGATATTCAAAAAATCATTGATGATGTTGGTAAATACACATGAAAAAAGTAGCAGTTATTGGTGCAGGAATTTTTGGATTACAAGCAGCTTTAGAATTATCTAAATTTTGTTCTGTTAAAGTATTTGAACGTCGTTCATTAATTATTCCTGAAGCAACATCTCAGAATATGTATAGGCATCATATGGGATATCATTATCCACGAAGTGATTCTACAGTAAAAGAAATAAAAGACGCAAGTGCTAGTTTTGAAGAAGAATATTCAGAATGTTTAGTTAAAGATTTTCCTGCGTATTATTCAGTTGCTAAAGATGATTCTATGTCTACTAAAGACGAAGTTATTTCTTTTATGAAGAGGAATAATCTACCGTATGAAGAAATAAATGCACCTGATTGGTTAATTAATAAAGAAAAAATTACTGCATGTTTTAAGACACCTGAAGCAGTTTATGATCCATTTTTGTTAAGGGGATTATTGGTTGAGAAAATTAAAGATAAAGTTGATGTGAAGTTAGATCATGAAATTATTGGTGGAGATAAAGATACTAAAACTTTGAAAATTAAGAATGGTGATAAGGAGTTTGAAGAAAAATTTGATGTGATTATTAATGCAACATATTCTCATTTTAATACTTTCAATAAATGGTTTGATTTTCCTATGCAAGAAGTTCAGTATGACTTGATGGAATTGCTTGTTTTAAAATTACCAATTAAGGAAAAATTTGGGATGTTAATTTTAGATGGACACTTTTGTACAATTTTACCTATTGGTGAGCAAGGTACGTTTGTGTTAGGACATGTAAAACATACAATGTTAAAAAGATTAGTAGCAAAAGAAATGGAAGACATTCATAATAATAGGCAAATTGAATCTAATAGGGATGTGATTTTAAGAGAGAGTACAAAATGGATGCCTTTTCTTAAAGACGCAAAGGTTGTAAAATCAATGTATTCAACTCGCGTGATTAAGCCACATAGAGAATATGATGATGCACGTCCAACTGAAATCACAGTTTATGGGGACGGGTTTTATTCAATATTTGCAGGAAAAGTTATTACTGCAGTAAAGACTGCTAGGGAATTAGCTCAGAAGGTGAAAGATGAATAATACGAAAATATTAGGATATTTTCGAATATCACGTTTTGAAATGGAGGGGAATTAATGGAATCAAAACGTAATAAAGCCATATTTTTAGATAGGGATGGAGTTATTGATAAACTTCTTTATGATCATGACCGTGGGATATATTCAGCAAAAGACATGGATGATTTTGAATTGATTCCTGGTGCAAAGGATGCTATTCTTAAGTTTAAAGAAAAAGGTTATTTAGTTATTGTTATTACGAATCAACCTGGTTTGACTTATGGATATATTAAAGAAAAAGATTATGATGAAATTAACAATTTTTTAAAAAGTTTAGGAGTAGACGATGTATTTACATGTGTACATTCACCTGATGCTAAATGTGAATGTAGGAAACCTAGTCCTAAGATGATTAATGATGCAGCTGTTAAGTATGATATTGATTTATCTAATTCTGTAATGGTTGGAGATAATTTATCTGATATTAAAGCAGGTAAAGTTTGTGGAAAAACAGTGTTTATTGGTAATAAAAGAGCTGATATTATGAATTTGTTTTCTGAAAGGAAGATTGAGCCTGATGGACATTTTGTGTCGTTAATAGATGCAGTAGATTTTATTTTAAAATAAAAACGAAATTAAGTTTTATCGGGGGTCCTTTGAAAGGGTATTTTTTTGTCCTAATTCCTTTTTTAGATTTGCTATCCATGTTAATCACCTTAAGATATATTACAGATGTAGTGTATATAAATAGAATCTTTAACACTTAAGTAGAGTAATGTAATTTATAAGTCTAAAGTTATAGACTTTTTCTTTTCATCATATTTGATTTTTTTCTTCTTTAACTTTGCTTTTATTTCTTTATCGGAGAGTTCTTCTTTAGCTTTGTTAATTTGTTTAATCATATCATCAAGCTCAGAATATTTTTCATAAATTAGTTCACCTTTTTTGTGATTATCGTCAATTGCTTTCTCCATACCTTTAATCATTGTTAATTGTTGCCTGATAATACTTTCCATTTCATGCTTTTTTTTATCAAACTTAGAATCTTGTTTTTCTTTTTTATCTTCTTTAGATTTGATTGTAAAGTGAGCGTCTAAAGATTCGTTTAATGTCACTTCTTTGTTTTTTAATATGTCAATTGCTTTGTATATACGTTTTATTTCTTTTAAATCCAACTTGGGTTTAGTTTTGTCAACTTTGGCAATTTCTAATAATTCCTCAGCATATATTCCACCAAGACCTAGTTCAACTGCTAAAGTTACTACAATGCTTGATTTGTCAGACATTTCAATTAACTTTGCTAAATCTTTTTCTTTTAAATCTAAAAAATTATAATCTTTTTTTGGATATTCATATACTGCTCCGGGTCTAATTAATCTAGATCCAAAACCTTTGTACATTGCAGCCATTATTATTTTATTATCCTCATTAGTTAGAATGATGTTACCAGGTTTAAAGAGTTCAACATACAAATATTTGTTAGAATCTTTGCTTTGTAATGTAAATTTGATTATACGCTCAAATTCTAACTGTTCAATGCTTCTTATTCTAGAACTTTTGATATGTTTTCTAATGGTTATTCCAAAATTACCTGAATCCTCATAACTTTCTTTATGTTCGGATAAATAGATTAAAGATGGAAATTTGATGGTTAAATAGTGTTTACCTTTACCTGGAAGATGTAATTGTACTAAGTATGAACTATCATGTTGAAAGAATTTGTCAATCTTAGCGTCAATCATAATAGAGAACTCTTTAATCAAATAGTACAAGTCTAATGAGGATAAATCTTGTTTCATAATGAATTAGATACACTAAAGGTATTAATAATTACTGGAAACATTTATATATAACATTTAATATCATATATAACATATTAAATCTTATAATGAGACAAACAATACTTGACCAAGATATAATCTTGGCTGAAGACAAGAGATTGATAAAGAGACTATGGAAAGTTGATGTATCAAAGGAATTTCCAATTGGTTTGGAATTTGCCTATCAGTTTTTGTATTTTAGTAAAAATGAATGGATTCAAATTGTAAGAATTGACAATCAATTACATAAAGGAAAATCAGGAGTACATATTCATACATTAAATAGTGAAGAGGTTCAATGGACTGAGATGGGTTTTGAGGAATCAGAGATTACAATAATTAAACTAGCAAATAAAATTATAGAAGGTGTAAATAAATGAAAATTGAAATTGTTGAAGATATAAAGGACAAGATGAAAAATGATAACGAATATGTTCATAAAGTATTAAAAGAAGATTCTGTTAATTATAAAGGTGAAAAATCAATTATAGTTACACCTTCTGTGTTCTCAAAAATATTTTCTCCAAAAAGAATAAGTTTAATGCTAAAAATAAAAAAGGAAGAATATGGGAGCATATACAAACTTGCAAAGGCTGTTAACAGAAAATATGAAGCAGTATATAGGGATATTAAACTTTTGGAAGGATTTGGAATAATTAAAATAAAAACAAAAGATAAAGCAAAGATACCTTATATTGATGAAGATATAGGGATGGTTCTAGTTTAAAATGTTAACAAAATCAAAATACATGGCAGGTTTAAAATGCTTAAGATATCTGTGGTTTTGTGATAGAAAAAAATTACCTGAAAGTTCATTATTAGATAAAGTATTGTTTGAAGGAGGATTTGAATTTGAAACATATGCAAGACAATTTTTTCCAAAAGCTAAAGATTTGAGTTCCCTAGATTTTTCTGACAATATTACTAAAACAAACGAATTGATTAAATTAAAAATTAGTATAATTGAAGCTGGATTGTCTTATGAGAATTATTATGTTAGGTCTGATGTTCTTGAACATGTTAAAGACAATATTTGGAATCTATATGAAATAAAATCAACTACAAGTGAGAAAAAATATCACTATCCTGATCTAGCATATCAAAAGTTTGTTTGTGAAAAACTTGGAATGACAATTAATGGATGTTTTTTATTGCATCTGAATAAAGATTTTAACAAAAATGGAGATATTGATTTTAAAGAATTAGTAGTTAAGGTTGATGTTACAAATAAGGTTAATGAAGTTACAGGAATTGATGAGGATTCAAAAAGATTTTTAGATGTGATAAATAGTAAAGATATACCCGACATTGTAATCTCAAGAAATTGTAAATCACCTCATGTATGTCCACTAAAAGACGAATGTTGGAGTATGCTTCCAAAGAAGAATATATTCTTGTTAAAAGACTGGCGTTTATATTGGAAGATGTGTAATCAAGGGTTATTTGACTTAAAAGATATTGATGAGGAAATTAAATTAAAACCAATTGATGCGAATATAAAAGATGCTACACTAAAAAATAAAGTGTATATGTCTAAAGAGCATATTAAACATTTTCTTAATACGATTAAATATCCAATATATCACTTTGATTTTGAAACATTTAGTACAGCTGTGCCTAAGTTTGATGAATCATCTCCTTATCAAAACATACCTTTTCAATATTCTTTACATGTTGAACAAAAAACAGGAAAAATAAAACATTTTGAATATTTAGCTACAGGTGACGAGGACCCAAGAATCAAATTATTAGAGCAATTAAAAGATGAAATAGGAACAAAAGGATCAATATTAACATATAACCAATCTTTTGAAATAAATGTCTTTAGAAACTTAGCTGATGATTTTCCAGAACACAAAGTTTGGATAGATAATGTTTTGAATAGAATACAGGACTTAGCAACACCATTTAAGAATTTTCATTATTACAATCCAAAACAAGAAGGACGATGGTCAATAAAGAAAGTTCTACCAGCATTAACAAAATTAAGTTATGATGACATGGATATTGGTAACGGAGGAGATGCTAGTGCGCTTTATTATTTTAGCCATATAAAGAAAGAGATACAAGGTAAAAAGAAAATAAGAGAGGACTTGTTGAAGTACTGCGAGTTGGATACGTGGGCGATGGTTGAGATTTTGAAAAGACTTCTACAAATATCTTTATAAATTAAATACTATTGACTTATTCTATTTTGTTAAATTAAATGGAAATCGATAAAATCAAAAATATAAATGAATTGTTGAAACGTGCTTTGACTTTGCGAGGTAAAACATTATCAGAAATTACAAATACAATTAAGAAAAGTGATGATGTTTCAAGAGTTGTAACTAAAGGAGATGTTGGGTATGTATTGGAACAAGGATTCTTTGGTATAGAGAAGAATAGTTATGCAAAACCTGACATTGAAACTCTTGATGTTGAGATAAAAACATTTCCAATTAAATATAATCAATCTAGAACAAAATTTTCAGTTAAAGAAGCACTGTCATTAAATATAATTAATTATGAAAAAGAGTATAAAAACAAAAGCTTGAAAGAATCTTCATTATTTGAAAAAAGTAAGAAAATTCTTTTTTTTGTATATTTACATGATAAAAATAAAGATCGATCTGAATATATTATTAAGTTTGTATTCTTGTGGACTATGGATTCTAATGTACTTAATGAGCTTGAGCCAGATTATCAATTAATACTAAATAAAATTAAAGAAGGGAAAGCACACGAAATTCATCAAACAGATCACAAATTTTTGACTCTTTGTCCTAAACATAGTGGAAAGTTTATAGATTCTGAATGTAAAAAATCAAAAAGAATTCAACCATTTAGCAAAATTCCAGCAGAAGTTAGGGCATTTAGATTGAAAACAAAATATCTTTCATTAATTTTAGATAGACAATATGATGAGTCTTGGAAAACACCAAATCAGACTTATTTAGTTTGATTTACAAAATGATTACAAGCATATAATGCTGCTGCTACTTTTACAGGAATATAATCTCTATTGATATTTAATTTATTTTTAACGTTGTAAATTAAATTGTCTTTGTATTTTTTAGATGGAAAATAATTATCCACAATTAGTTTGATTTGTTCAAGTTTAGAATATGGACCATCTGGATGGTAATTTACATATCTTTTTTGCAATTCATTTGGGTCAACTTTAGTATTAAATGTTGACATGACTTCTTCTTTAAAATCACTAAATTGGGAAAAATTATTTAGAACATTAGTTAGTAATTCTTGAGAAATATTACCTTTAAATGCTTTTATTCCAGTTCCTTGATGTAAAACAGAATTCCATTTGAAGTTTTCATTATTAAAATCTGAATTATGGTTATTAATTTCTGCTCTAAAACTTCTTATTTTTGTATAAGGAACGTGAACTGCAAATTTTGATGTTGCTTTTTTTGTGCCAGGTTCTTTTATTTTTCTTTTTGTGAAATTCAAGTTAAATGAAGGCATTACTTCTGGCAAAGATGGAAATTTATCTGGCATTTTTAATTTTTCTTTTTTTGCAATTGCATGTGCAAATTCTGATGCTAGTTTTGAACATACAGCATTTCCAACAAGTCTATATTTTGAAGATTCATTATTTGCTTCAAACTGATAAGTTATTGGAAATGACATAAATGTGGCAATTTCTCTAATAGTTGGTAATCTATAACCATTCTGATTTCCTTTTTTATCATAAGAATTGAAAAGCATAGATTCCCTAGTTGAAGCAGACATAGTTGCCATAACTGTTCTACTAGGTCTATTTAAATTCTCAGGAAATGACATTTTCCCCATAAATCCATGGTCTTTTTTTAATCTTTTAGCTCTTTTCCACTCATATTCTCCGATTCTTGCATCATAATGATGATCAGTTAGCTTATCTGATTTAATTTTGAAACCATATGTGGGATCAATAACTTCAGGTCCATTTTTTTTAATAGGATTTCCTAAACATTTCAAAACATTTTCAGTAGTATTGTAGTTGTTTAGATTATGTGTTATTTTAGGAACTGGATAATTTCCACATACAAATCTTTTTCTTCCTTGTGGGGTTCCATAATCAGCAGCATTATAAACGTCTCTGACAGGGATTTTTAAATCTGGACCTTTCCCAGGAAGTCCTAATTCTTTCCAAGTGTATTTTGATTTTGTGAAATTTTTTGAGTTTGGGACATTTTCCATGAGCCAATGCTTTACAACACCTTTGCTTTTTTTCCATGCAACTATTCTTAAATATGATTCAATTAGTTGGATACCTAAACTTTTATCAGCTTTTCCAGCTTTGTTTGATCCAGAAAAAGATACACAAGGAGGACTACCAATTATAATATCAGTATCAGGAACAACTTCATCAATTTTTTCTGGCGTATTTAGTTCTAGTATGTTCATTAGAGCATGTTTACAATTAGGATGATTTAGTTCATGCGTGTCAACTGCAGGTTTCCAGAAATCTAAAGCAAATTTTACTTCAAAACCTTTTTGTCTAAAGCCTTCTGAAAATCCACCAGCCCCACAGAAAAAATCTGCAACACTTAACACCTTATTTTTCATTAAATAAAAGAAATGGAGAATCTATTTAAATCTTGCGATCAAAGAAGTCTAGTGTGTCTACTGAAAATAGTAGCACAGTTAATGAAAATTAAATTTGAATAAATAATTATTTCAATTGCCTAATAAGTTTTTTAGTAGCTTTTTCTAAGTTGGACATGTTTTCAACCATTTTATTTTGAAGAGAATCCCATTTGTCTTTATCTCTAAGACCCGCACCATCAAGTCTTATTGAAATTCTTGATGCTCTTTTTTCATCAAGTCTTTCCCACAAAACAGAAGAACCAGTAATTTTTTCAATTTCTTCTTTGTGTTTCAATAATTTGTCAAATCTATTTTTATTTATATTTGGCTCTACAAATCTTTTACCTCTATCTAGATATATCTCTGAAGAAACGTATTTATTTGTTATAACATAATTAAAATTTATTCCAGATTTTCCAGCACCAGTTCCAACCCAAGAATAAATTCCAGGAGAGATACCACTATGTAAATTTGACTTTTCTTTTGACTTTTCAAGTAATTGTGCCCAAAATTCTTTTCTAAGTTTGTGTCTTTCTGCATATTCTTTTCTTTCAGCTCCTAATTGTTTGGACTCTTTAGTTGGTTCTTTTATTATTGTAAATAAAGGAGCAGCCATGGGTTGACCTTCAATTTTAATTGCTTCAATTTTAATTAAGAAAAAAGATACGTCTTCAGGAGCAGTTTCATTTAGCCATTCTATTGCTTTTACATGTTCTTCTCTTGGATTACTTGTTATCCAAATAGCAGTATTTGCTTCAAGATTTGTTAAATATGTTATTACTTTTCCAAGATGATCGTGGTTTGTTTTTTCTAATTGGTTTTCAATAATTACTTTTTTACTATAATTATCTTCTCCATAAAGGTCTACATTAAACGGTCCAACGGGTTTTTCCCTTTTTTCAATAGTTATTACAAAATCTAATATATCATTTAGATAATCAATATTTTCTTCAAGCCATTTTGAAAAGTCTTTATCTTCTTTTTTCCACAATTGTCTTAGAGGTACTTTTTTTATTTTTCCAATAGAAGTAATTTCGTTTGCCATAGAAATAGTTAAATGAATGGAATATTTAATCTTTGTTAAATTCTTTTTTTAATTCTTCAACAAACTCCGCAGTACATTTATCACATATTGGATCCATTTGTCTTTTATCAAAGTCTAGGTTATATCCATTAGCACCGTCATAATCATTAACTATTGTGTTACATCCACCACATGTATTAGTTTTGTTTTTTTCAGATTCTTTAGATATATTTCTACATTTATCAGAACAGTATTCACATTCAGCTACAGCAAAGTCACCTTCACCAACTAATATTTGATAAGGTTTTTCAAAATCCTTTTTACAGACTTCACACATGACTGTAATTCCTTTTTCTTGTTTTTTTGTCATATTCATATTATATTAAATACATATAAATTTATAATCTTATTTTTTCTTATGAATACTCATGGTAGATAAAGATTTTAAACTTAGTGAAATCAAAGAGGGATATGCGTTAATCAAAAAAATAATTGAATCTAAAGTTCTAAAAAAAGATGAATCAATATATCTAGCAACAATTTATGCATCAGCATTCCTTGATAAAGATGATGATATGATTGATGAATATTATGATAAATTGTTGGACTTAGTCTAAACATCTACTATATTTTTTTCTATGATTTTTGTATATTGTATAAAATTTTAATTATGGCGAATTTACCACAATTGGAATTAGTGCTGGATTAAATAATTGTAAACTAGTTTGTTTTCATGTCCACTATACACTAGACATTCTGCTGTGAGATTTATTAATGAATTATCTAATAACTTATCTAAAATAAAAACATTAATATATTAATGTAACATATCTGTTCCACATGGAACAAATATTATACATTATTTTAGAGCTTGCTAAAAGACCAAATCATGTACGAGGAATTGCTAAAACAATTGGGATGAATCACATGACAGTCTCTAGAGCTCTTAGAGATATGTACAGTAAAAACATTATTGACTATGAACTTCAAGGAAAAAATAAAGTCTATAAAATAAAAAATACAATAGACGCACGTAATTATTTAGTAATGGCTGAAAGTTATGCACTAATAAACAAAATAAATCAATATCCAATATTAAGAAAAATTGTCAAAAATATTCAATCAAATAATAATATAAAATTAATAATATTATTTGGAAGCTATGCAAAAAATTTAGCAAAATCAAATAGTGATATTGACATATTTATTAAGACAAAAGACAGAGACTTAAAAAAAGAAATTGAACAATTAAACACAAAAATATCAGTAAAAATTGGGAGTCTTAATGATGAAATATTATCAAATGAAATAAAAAAAGACCACATAATACTAAAAGGCGCAGAACAATACTATGACAAATACTTTTTTAAAAAAATTATACAAAAGTAATAAGATTGATCTAGTCCAACCTAATGAAAACATAAAAGACGCCTACTTGAATAAATCAGATGATTATCTTGATACTGCAAAATTATGTGTAGATAATGATAAATTAGAACAATCAGTAAGTATGTCATATTATAGTATGTATTACAGTGTATTAGCATTATTATTTAATACTGGAATAAAGTCAGAGGTTCATACAGCATCAATTTTAATTCTAAACAAAGTATATGGATTAGATGATTCAAAAATATCTTTTGCAAAAACTGAACGCGTAGACAAACAATATTTTATTGATTTTTCAATAGCAAAAGAGGAGTCAGAAGAATTAATTGAAATGGCCCAAGAATTTAATGCTTTGATTTTTGATTTTATTTCAAAGATTTCAAATGAAAATATTCAGGCCTTTAGAAATAAATTTAAATTATTAATTGGATTATAACAACCCCTTCTCCCTAAAACTAAAAAAGTCTTCCCCAATTATCACATGATCTAATAATTTAATCTCTAGTAACTTTGCAGCGTCCATTAATCTTTTAGTTATGTCTATATCCTCGTCACTTGGATTGGTATCGCCACTTGGATGATTATGAACTAATATCATTGACTTAGCTGACTTTCTAATTGCTTGGCTAAATATTTCTCTAGGATGTATTAGTGACGCATCAAGAATTCCAATTGATATTAATTCAGCTTTGTCTATTATTTTGTTTTTTGTATCTAAATATAATCCATAAAGATGTTCTTTTTTCTTGTCTTTTAGAAAATACATATTTTCATACACGTCTTTTGCACAAGTAATTTCTTTGTTATAAACTTGTTTACTATTAAGTCTATTACTTAATTCAAAAATTGCTTTTATTTGCATTGATTTAGCCTCACCAATGCCTTTTATCTTTTGTAATTCGTGTATTGACATTTCATTAAAATTAGGAATAGATAATAATCTATTAGATAAATCAATTACATTCTCATTTTTTGATCCCTTTTGAAGAATTATAGCAAGAAGTTCAGCATTACTTAATGAATCAATTCCATTACGTTTTAATCTCTCCCTAGGTTGATTCTCAATTGGAATATCTTTTATTTTCATATAAAAATTAAGAAATAAAATAAATATTATATTTGTCCAGATTGTGTATATTTTTCCATCATCTTTTCAACAATGATATGAGGTGCGTAACCTTTACTTGTGCATTTTCTTGCGAAATTGTCATATATTCCTTTACTTATGTTATAATTAATTTTTACTTTTTGTGCATCTTTTGGAGTTGCTGCCATTGTTTAATCACCTTTTGTCTTTACAAGTTTATAATATTTATAAATTATTTGAATATATATTGATTTTATTATCTTCATTAACTAACACATAATCCATTCCCACAAACTGCATCACTACCAAAATCTTCTCTGCAATCAATTGTTTCTTGTGAACATTTGTATGTACGAGCATTACATCTATGAACTGTTTTATAGTATGTTCTAGAACATGTAGGTTTGCCGCAATCAGAATCATACTCACATTGTTTATTTGCATTTGCAATCTCTTTTTCACAACCGTCTAAAGTCATCCTATATCCATCATTACATGCACAGTCTCCTGTGTTAACATCAAAATAAGTGTATGCATCATTACATTGATCAGTTGAAATACATCTATGTTCTTGTGTATCATATAAGAATCCATCTTCGCAATATATAGGGGATTCTACATATCTATGTTTTTCTTGTTCAATTTCTTTTTGTGTCCATTCATCAATCTCAATTTCTTTTTTTTTCTCAAACTCAGCTTGACTTAAACACTCACCACCAAAAAATAAGAATTTCGATACATAATAAGGTTTATCAGGAGGACAGTTTTTCTTTTGACCAATTTGTTGTGCTTTGATTGTTGTAATGAAATCCATTTCTGAGTATGAAGTTGATCCAGATAATCTTAATTTCATATAGTATTCAAACTCGTCCATACTTACGCACGGACCAACTAAAACTGCACCAATTCTAAAAGGTGTTTCTGGAGGGCATGCAGGAAATTTAGCCTTTAATTCAGCTTCTTTATAGATTTTTGCAGCTTTAACTAATTCTTCAATATCTAATTTAAAATCATCACATGCTGATACTAGAACCAATAATAAAATTACAACAAAAACCTTTTTCATTAATCATCCCCCCAAAACAATATTGAAATAAGGTAATGGTTTGTTACTTAAATATTTTTTTTAATATATTATATATTAACCTTGAAATTTAAGTTCCCGCTTCTTGCACCTTTCTTTTCACCATGGTTCTTCATGGTAGCTTTTGCAATCCTATCAGCTAATCTTGAGAATGGTAATGTTTGTAGATATACTTTACCTGGACCTGTTAATGTTGCTAAAAATAATCCTTCACCACCAAACAAAGCATTTCTAAATCCACCTACAAACTTGATATCATAATCAACGTTACTGGCAAATCCAACAATACAACCTGTGTCTACTCTTAAGGTTTCCCCAGCTTTAAGCTCTTTATGTATTACTGTTCCACCAGCATGTACGAATGCATCGCCTTTGCCTTTTAAACTTTGTAAAATAAATCCTTCTCCACCAAATAATCCAGCACCAAGTCTTTTTGTAAAAGCTACATCAATTTCAATTCCTTCAACTGCACACAAGAATGAATCACGTTGACATAAGAATTCTCCATTAAATTTATTCAAATCAATATGAATTATTTTTCCTGGGTATGGAGCAGCAAACGCAACTTTTCCTTTGCCAACAGTTGTTTGCATAAAATTAGTTATGAAGAAAGACTCACTTGTAAACATACGTTTAACACCTTTCCAGATTCCACCAGTATTAGTTTGCATTTTTATTCCTTGTTCCATATATAATAATGCACCAGCTTCAGCTCTTACCGCTTCATTTTTATCTAGATGTACTTCAACTGCTTGCATATCGTCTCCGTAAATTTTATGTTCAATCTCAATCATTAAATATCACCTAGTCAAAGAATCAGTTTTTGAAATTTATAACCTTTGCTCTTTTAGGTTCACTAGACATTTACGTGTGAGGTATATAAGTAAAATATCAATTTCTTATAAATTAATGATTGCAAACAATGGCAAAAAGCTAAAAAAATTAATTCATACACTTAGAAGTACTCAAGTAATTTTAGATAGAGATTTAGCAAAACTTTATCAGGTTCAGACTAGAGTTTTAAAACAAGCGGTTAATAGAAATAAAAAAAAATTTCCTTCTGATTTTTTGTATAAATTAACTAGTGAAGAAATAGGATTCATGGTGTCACAAAATGTGATACCTTCTAAAAAACATCTTGGAGGTGCATTGCCTTATGCGTTTACAGAGCAAGGTATTTCAATGCTGTCTAGTGTTTTAAATAGTGAAAAAGCTATTGAGATTAATATTCAAATTATGAGAGCATTTGTTTCAATGCGAAAGTTTATTTCTAATAATGTAAAAATATTTATGAGATTAGATTCTATAGATAAGAAAAATATTAAGTATGATAAAAAATTTGAAAAAATTTTTGATGCTATAGATGATGACAAAATTAAACAAGGAATATTTTTCGAAGGACAAGTATTTGATGCCTATAAATTTGTTTTAAGTATTATTAAAAGTGCAAACAAATCTATCATTTTAATAGATAATTATATTGATGAGAATGTTTTAATCTTGTTTTCAGAAAGAAACAAAAATGTTCAAGTAAAGATATTAACTAAAAATATAAGTGAGAAATTAAATTTAGATATAAAAAAATTCAATTCCCAATATGAACAAATTGAGGTTATGACGTTTAATAAATCTCACGATAGATTTTTGATAATAGATAATAAAGAAGTATACCATATTGGAGCATCATTGAAAGATCTTGGGAAAAAGTGGTTTGCATTCTCAAAATTTGATAAACAAGCAGTTTTGATGATTGATGAAATTAATAAAAATAAAAACTTAAATAATTAATCCATTCATTTTATTAATATGAGAGCTCAAGCAGCAGGTCAAATCAAAGGAACTATTATTTGACTGTTACTGATTTTGCCAAATTTCTAGGTTTATCTATTGGAAGTTTACGTTCATATGCAATATAATAAGTAAGCAGTTGCCCAACTATTGTTGCAAGGATTCCAAATTTACCATCGTTGCTTGTCTCTACCATCACGTCACCTTTTAATTCATTAGAAATTGTTATGACGTTTGCTCCTCGTGCAGCAACTTCCTTTAAATTACTTCTCATATCATAATCTCCATTAGATAAAAGACCAATAACTGGTGTACCATCTTCAATTAAAGCAATTGTACCATGTTTTAATTCTCCACCCATCATACCTTCAGCATGGATATAACTTATTTCTTTAATTTTAAGTGCAATTTCTCTAGCAACAGGATAACTTAAACCTCTACCTAAAACATACAAATGTTCATGTTCGTAAATGCTTTTTGCTAAGGTTTTTAATTCATCTTTTTTATCTAATACACTTGAAATTTGATCTGGAAGTTTTTCAAGGTCAACATTAAACCCAAATTCTTTTGCAATTGCAAGCATTAAAGTTACTTGATTTACAAATGATTTTGTTGCTGCAACACAAATTTCTTGACCTGCGAATATATTAAGTGAAGCAATTGATTCTCTTTGAATTGTTGAATAAGGAACATTCACAATTGATGCTACTTTTGCATTATTCTTTCTTGCATATTTTAATGCTTCAATAACATCCATGGTTTCACCTGATTGTGAAACTGGAATTACTAAAGTATTTTCATCCACACCAACAAAATGTTCAAATTCTGAAGCAATAATAGTTTGTGCTTCAATCCCACATTTATGTAAATAATATACACCAAGTAAAGATGCATGATAACTTGTACCAGCTGCAACAAATGTAACTTTTCTAGCATTCTTAATTAGATTAATAAATTTTTCAAATCCATCTTTTTGTTCAGTCTTCAAACTATACAACAATCTTTTTACAACTTTAGGTTCTTCCATTATTTCTTTTATCATGAAATGTTCATATTCATCTAATTTAGATTCTTCTTGTTCCCAGACAAATTCAGTAATTTCTTTTTTAATTTTGTTTCCATTCATATCAAAAAAATTGTAATCTTTTGAATCAATAACCGCAAATTCGTTATTTTCAAAATAAATAGCTTTGTTAGTGACGTCTGAGAACGCGTAGATATCTGATGCCAAGATATTCATATCTGGGGTAATTCCTAAAACTAGTGGAGAATCTCTTCTTAAAGCATAAATTTTGGAATCTCCTTGAATCATTACAAGTAATGCAAATTCACCTATGATTTCTTTTATAAAATCTAAACAGGTTTTTTTTATGGATTTAGTTTTCAACTTTTCTTCAAAATAATGGGCAGCAATTTCAGAATCTGTCTCGCTAGTAAATACATGTCCTTTTTTTATTAAATCTTTTTTTAATTCTTCATAGTTTGCAATTATGCCATTGTGAACAATTTTAATTTTTTTGTCACAAGAAAAATGAGGGTGGGCATTAGCTTTTGTAATTCCGCCATGAGTGCCCCAACGAGTTTGAGTGATTATGACTTTTGTCTTATCGTTGGTTTCAGGAATCTTTATATGTCCTATTTGTTTAAATAATCCATGGTCATGACAATATCCAAAAGAATCATACCCTCTATATTCAAGTTTTTTTAATCTTTTTACAGCATCTTTTACATAAAATTCATTTACTGAATTAATACCTACAATTCCACACATTATAATCTTCCTCCATATTTCTCAACTAATAATTGTAATTTGTTATTTTTTATAGGATGTTTGAATCCGACTAGTTCTGAAAACTTCAAAATATTTTCTCTACTTGTGATTGAAAAATAGTACATTCTTGTTCTATTTTTTGCATTATGAACTAATATTTTATTTGGAATTATTCCAATATTTTCTATTACTTTTCTGATTTCTTCTAATAGTTTTCTTCTTTTTTGTGAGAATACAATCATATTTTTTCTTGGATATAGATATCCATCATCATCGTATAATGCTTGCAAGAAAGGACCAATTAGTTTAGGATTTTTTGTTTTAAGAATGAAATTTGGAACTCTTTTGTCTTTTGTCTTTTTGTAATTTAAGATTTCATACAATAGATATCCAATGGTTGTAGGTAGCCAAATTTCATCACCATGTTTTTCTCTGGTTCTTTTGTATGTCTGAACTTTTCCAAATAGATAAATAATGTCATTTGAAAATGAATCAAGTAAATTGTGTTCATTATTGACATAGAAAGCTCTATATTTTCCTTCATCTCTTAATACATGAATTCCTCCATCACCTAATATGTGTCCAATAACTCTAAAAAAAGCAGGAGAAATTAGGTTTTTAATTTGAAAATCAATTGGAAACGAATTTTTGGTTTTAACTTTTTTAATATGTAAAAATACTTCTTTTTTTTTTATTCCTACATAAGTTGAGAAACTAAAAAGTGTACTGAAATTTATCCAGTAATCTTCTAAATTTAATATTCTTGAAATAGTATTTGATGATATTTTTAATTTTCTAGCAATCTTTGAATAATTTTTGATTTTTGATTTTAGAATGATTTGAAAATTTGAATCTAATTGACAATAATAATTCTTAAAATTTATGAAATTTAATATATTCATACTCTTAGTTATTGGAATGTATTTATATTTCTTAAATGAAAGAATGTCTAGTGTAAAAATGTCTAGTGGGTTAAGAATTTGATACAATTTTCTTCACCTTATTACGTTTAAACTTTATATTTAAAATTACGATAGCTAAAATAATCAAAGCACTTCCAATTAATTCATATGATTTTAATATTTCTCCAAAAATAAAATAACCAATAAACACTGCAAAAATTGGTTCACTAATATTCAAAATTCCAGCAATATTCGCAGGAATTTTGTTTATTGCTAAATTAAAAAAATAAAATCCACCAACTATAGAAATTCCTGCAAATAATTGATAAAATAAAACTAAACCAATATCAGTAATTATTATTGGGGACTCAAAAATTAATGCAAAAGGAATAACTGTAAGTACAGCAAAACCTGATCCATAAACTAATCTAGCACCAATGTGAACTTTCTTTAAACTGCTTATTAAAACAATATATATTGAATACATGAAGGATGCAATAAGTGCAAATACAATTCCTTTGTCTAAACCTAATGAGGGTCTAAGCATAATGATTACACCAATAATTGCAACTATTGTTGAGAAAATTGTTTTTCCAGTAATTTTTTCTTTTAAAAATATGAAACTTAGTATGATTACAAATACTGCTGAAAAATTAAGAAGTGTTACAGCATTAGCAAAATTTGTATTAACTAATGCAATAGTAAAAAATATTGAAATAAGTCCAACACCAAAGACACCTGTTAGAATTAATTTTAATAAATATTTTTTTTCTACTTTTAAGAATTTAAGATTTCTTTCTTTTATTCCAAACATCAATAAATAAATACAAACAACAATAAACTGCCTAATTACAACCTGAACCATAGGTGTTGTATAATCATTAGTAAACTTTACAAAGATTCCATTAGTAGCCCAAAACACATTAGCAATTATTACAAATAATTCTCCTGCTAAGTTCATTTAAGGTCTTTCTCCACTATTTGACTTGGCAGAGTTGTAATGCCAGGCCAGATCTTTCTGCCTGGATATATTGTTGTTTTAATTCCTAGTTTTACACCGTCAGATATTATTGCACCAAGTTTTCGTCTACCTGAATCAATCAATTCATCTTTTACAGGGCTTTTAACATTAGTATTATCATGTCTTAGATTTGCAATTATTGATCCTGCTCCAAAATTAACATTGTTACCTATAACACTGTCACCTGCATAACTCAAATGACCAATTGAAGTATTGTCACCAATAATACAATTTTTTACTTCAACAGCATTTCCAATTTTAGAATTATTTCCAATTGTTGTGCCAGATCTAATATAACAGTTTGGACCAATAATACAATTTTTTCCAATTAAAACAGGTCCTTCAATATATGCTCCTGATTTAATTAAAGTACCTTGGCCAATAGATATTGCACCTTTTAATGTTGCACCTTTTTCAATAATGCCTTCATTATTTAGTTTTAATTTATTTAACATGAATGTGTTTGCATCAAGTAGATTCCAAAGATAAGTAATAGGCAACCAGTAATCCTCAACTGTTTCAAGATTAACTTTGTAATTTTCTATTAAATAATTAACATAGTCAATTATTTCTAATTCTCCTCTTACTGAAATTTTTAATTCATGTTCAAAAATTCTTTCATCAAAAACATAAATTCCTGTGTTTGCAACACCTAAATCTTTGTTTGGCTTCTCAATAATTTTTTGTACAACATCGTCATTTGCAACAACTTCTCCAAATCTGTACAAATCAGCAACTTCTTTACCTAAAATACAAAAATTATGTTTTAAACATCTCTTAATATCTTTTTTTGAAAAAAGATCATCACCATTCATAACTAAAAATTTTCCTTTGAGATGATTTTTTACAGAAAGTAAAGCTCCGCCAGTACCATTTTGTTCAATTTGTTCAACATAAGTTATTTTTACTTTCTTAAAAGAATCTCCAAACATATCTTTTATCATTTCTTTTTTATATCCCACAACTAAGATTACTTCTTCAACTAATCCAACAAGTTGATTTAAATTATATTCTAATAAGGTAGTATTAGCAATTTTCAATAAGGGTTTAGGTTTTGATAAAGTTAAGGGATGTGTTCTTGTACTTTTACCTGCAACAAGTATAACTGCTTTCAAGTTTCATCGCCCTCCAATACATTTAGAAGTTGATCATGCACAACTGAGTTAGTTGCAACAACTTTTGAGAAATCTTTGTCAATATTTTTACCTTGATAATCGGTTATTTTTCCACCAGCTTCAATTAATATTATTTGGGCTGCAGCAGTGTCCATGATTTTTAATCCAAGTTCCCAATATGCATCAACTCGTCCACATGCAACATAACAAATATCGATTGCAGCACTTCCACTTCGTCTTAGTCCTTGTGCAATTTTTGCAATTTTTGAAAAATTTTTAAGATTATCAACATCACTTTTTATTCTAGTGTAAGGAAAACCTGTTGCTACAAGTGATTTGTTTAATGAATCAACAATTGACACACCAATTTTTTTATCATTCATGTATGCGCCTTTATTTTCTTCTGCGTAAAACAATTCATTAAGATATGGAACATATACAACACCTAAATAAGGTTTACCTGATTTAAACAAAGCTATACTTATTGAGAACATTGGGTAATCATGTGCAAAACTTGTTGTGCCATCAATTGGATCTATGACCCAAACATATTCTGAATCTGTAAATGAATCTTCACCTTCTTCAAGTATGAATCCGTGGTTAGGATATTTTGATTTAATAATTTCAACAATCTTTTTTTCTGAAGCAATATCCACTTCAGTGACTAAGTCAACTTCACTTTTATGGTCTGTCTTTTTTTCTTTTCCATAAAAACTCATAACAATCTTTGCAGCTTCACTTATAGCGTATTTTGCAGTTTCTAACATTACTATTCACCTACTTCTTTTTTAATCTCTTTTGCAAGACTGTTAGCAATATTTTTTATTAAATTTTCATCAAGTCCTTCAACCATGACTCTTGCTTTCTTTTCAGTTCCAGAATATCTAATCAAATAACGTCCTTCGTTACCAAGTTTTTTTTTTGAGTCATTAATTACATTTTGCAATATATTCATATTTTCAAATAGTTTTTTTTCTTTTACTTTGACATTAACAATAACTTGTGGATATTTTTCAAGGACTGAAATTTCACTTAATTTTTTTTTCTTTATAAGCATTATTTTTAATATTTGTAGTCCAGCAACCATACCGTCTCCAGTTGAATTATAATCTGAGAATATAATATGACCTGAGAACTCTCCACCTAAGTTATAATCGTGCTTTAGCATTTCTTCAATTACATATCTATCTCCATTTTTGACTTTTGAAACTTTTATGTTATGTTTTTCCATTAATTTATCAAATGCAATATTTGTATATTGAGTCACAACAACATGATTATTGTTTAATTTTCCTTTTTCTTTTAAATAAAGTGCTGCAACAGCTAATATATGATCACCATCTAATATATTTCCAAGTTCATCAACCATTAATATTCTGTCAGCGTCCCCATCAAGAGTAATTCCAACATCAGCATTATGTCCAAGAACAGCAGCTTTAAGCACCTCAGGATGAAGTGCGCCTCCATCCTTATTTATATTTACACCATTAGGATTATTGTTTAAAACAATTAATTCGGCACCAAGTTCTCTAAGTATTAATGGTGCAACATTATATGCAGCACCATTTGCACAATCAAGTACAATTTTTAATCCTTTTAATGAATGATTAGATATCGAATTTTTACTAAATTCAATATAACGACCTTGAGCATCTTCAATTCTTTTTGCTCTACCTATATCGTTTTCAATTATATGATCAGTATTCAAATCATCATTTAAAACTAATTTTTCAATCTCTTCTTCAATTGCATCAGGAAGTTTAAATCCTCGTTTATCAAAAAATTTAATTCCATTGTCCATAAATGAGTTATGGCTTGCACTTATCATAATTCCTGCGTCAGCTGCAAAACTTCTAACTAAGTGAGCAACACCTGGAGTTGGTACTGGTCCAACTAATAATACATTAGCACCCATTGATGTTAATCCTGCAGTTAATGCATTTTCTAACATGTAACATGAGATTCTAGTATCTTTTCCAATTAAGAATAAAGGTTTTTTTTTACCTTTAGTTAATACTACTGCAGCTGCTTTTCCAAGCTTCATTGCAATCTCAGGAGTTATTGGGTAAACATTAGCAGTTCCTCGTACACCATCAGTTCCAAATAATTTCATAACAATTCTGATAATTTGAAATGTTTATAAGCTTAATTAAAAGAAAAGTTATAATTTCTTTCTTAATTTGTTAAAATATCATTTTAAATAAGCTATAATAACTAAAAATACTTTAAAATAGTTTGTGGATACAAATTATAACTTAAGATATATTAATTATCAAAACTACACTATAAAAAAATTATTTATATTATAACAATTTATATAAATATTATAAGATTTCTTATAGTAAAATGGATACCTATGTTATGAAAGAAAAAAACAATAAAATTTACGTTAGTAAAACTATGATTGTTAATAATGCATCAAGCTTGAAACTTATAGATCATCCGATTAGGTTAAAGATTTTAAAGATGCTTGCAAAGACTCCAATGTATCCAGCACAAATTGCAAAAGAAATTAATATGCATGAACAAAAAGTATATTATCACATAAAACAGATGACGAACTCAGAGGTGTTAGAGGTTGTTGAGCGTCAAGAAATCCGTGGAACTGTTGCAAAAAAACTTTCCCCCAAATATCTTAATTTTTCTTTTGTTGTAAGTCAAGAGTGGACAGAATTTGATAAAATGATGGAAGACAAAGATAAAGAAATTACTGAGTTTTTAAGTCCTTTTATTGTGAATAAGAATCTTAATGCAAATATAGTTGTTGGAAGTCCAGATCCACATGGACCACATAAAGCAAGAGCAAGAGATGGGCATTATGCAATAGAACTTGCATTGTTTTTAGGAAAACATTCGGATTCAAATGAAAATTTTTCAACAAAATTAGATGTAGATGTTAATCTAAAAGAAAGTAAGAATTTAATATTAGTAGGGGGGCCTGTAACAAATTTATTAGTTGCAAAATTAAATGAATTTTTGCCAACGTCATTTTCAGATAAAAAACCTTGGGGGATTAAAACAAAACAACAATCATATACTGAAGAGTCAGTAGGGTTAATAGCAAGGATTCCTAATCCATATAATCCTGAATTTCATATATTGATTTTAGCTGGAATCAGGTTTATAGGTACAAAAGCAGCAGTTTTGGCTTTAACTAAAAACACAAAAAAAGTGATTCAAAGATATAATGGTCAAAAACAGTTTTACGCAGTTGTACAAGGATTTGATTTGGATGGAGATGGCAAGATTGATAGTATTGAGGTGTTAGAATGAGAAAAATAATATTAGCAAGTCAGTCTCCAAGGCGTAAATGGCTTATGCAAGGCATTTTTGGAGATAATTTTGAAATTCATGTTAGTGAATATGAAGAAGATAATAATTTAGATATGGAGCCAACGAAGTTAGCAGAAAAACATGCACTAGGCAAAGCAAAAGATGTAGCTGATAAACATACTACTGGTGTTGTGATAGGTGGAGATGTTTTTGTTGTGTATCAAGGCAAAGTCTTAGGAAAGCCAGTTGACGAGGAAGACGCATTTAATATGTTAAAAAAAATATTGGGAAATATTGTTGATGTTATATCAAGTATTGCAGTAATTGATATTGATAATAACAAAGAATATGTTAAACATGTTATTACAAAAGTTAAGATGAATAGTTTAACTGACGAAGAAATTTTAGCATATATCAAGACTGGAGATCCTATGGACAAAGCTGGAAGTTTTGGAATGCAGGACAAAGGAGCAGTTGTTGTCGAAAAGATAAATGGATGTTACAGTAATGTTGTAGGACTTCCATTACCAACACTTCATAAGATATTAAAAAAGATTGGAATAAAGATATTTGATTATTAGTTTTTTTTAGTTTCTTAATTTTAGTTATGAATTACTTTTTAAATAAGTTCATTAACCAACATAAAAATGCATATAATTCATAATTGGTCTGAGTTTGTTCC
>Ga0233437_1002323_pt1 | contig 29362 bp, 30 predicted proteins | sample SI_122_August201_FD_182714 | JGI IMG/M metagenome (GOLD analysis project Ga0233437, IMG submission 182714) | Seawater microbial communities from Saanich Inlet, British Columbia, Canada - SI_122_August2016_200_MG | ecosystem: Environmental > Aquatic > Marine > Inlet | place: Canada: British... | reverse complement strand
GAAGGAGCTGATGGGAGAGCGCACACAGGTGGCTTTCCGGGCGCACAACGAATATCTGGAGGTGTTGGCCGAAAGCGGCATATTCGGTCTGGCCTCCCTGCTCTGGTTGCTGGGCACCATGCTGTGGGTGGGATACCGGTTCCTGAAGACTCAGGCCGATGATGACTCCACGAGTCGGGCGATCACCAGCAGCTGTCTGGCCGGCCTGGTGGCTACGCTGGTCCACTCTCTCTTCAGCTTCAACCTGCAGGATCCCACATCGGCGGCCCATTTCTGGCTTCTCGGGGGCTTGTTGGTCGCTGTCAACAAGGGGAGGGAGGACAAAGAGGAGGAACCACCCGGGGATGGTTTTTTCTGCGATATCCGGCTGGGGCGTTTGCTGCGTCTGTCGGCTGGTCTGGGAGCTGCGGCGGTCGTCCTGGTGGGGGGATATGTCGGTTTGTCTGTATTGATGGGCGATTATTATTATTTTCGCGGCTTGCAGCAAAACGGAATCGGCCATCCCAATCGCGCTTCTTTGGAGTTCCGCCGGGCAGTCGATTGGCGAGCCTACGACTTTCGCTATCACCAGATGCTGGGGCTGGTCGATCTCAGGGCCGGACGCTACGCCCAGGCGGAGCAGGCACTGGTGCGCAGCACGGCGTTGCATCCCAACAACGCCCCTGCCTTGCGATTGTTGGGAAGGGCGCTGTACTGGAACGGTAGAGGAGAACTGGCAGTGACCCCGTTGCAACGGGCGGCGTGGCTGGATCCGCTCGAACTGGATTCCTACGAGTGGCTGGCGCGCGCCTATCGCAAGCGGGGAGATCACCACCAGGCGATCGAAACCTGGAAACAGGCCCTGGCATTCAAGCCCGAGGATCTCCGTCTGTTGAAGAGTTTGGGAGTGGAGTACGCAAAGGCCGAGCAGTTTGAGACAGCGGTCGGCGTGCTTGAGCAGGCGGAGCGCCTGCATCCCCAGGACGGCGAGATCCAGGGGAATCTGGGGAACGTCTATTTGGGATTGGGACGGGTGGAAAAAGCGGAGCAGGCGTTGCTGCGGGCGGTCGAATTGCAGCCCCAGCAGGTGAATTGGCGCCTCGGTCTGGCCCAGCTCTACCTGGCGCTGCAGAAGGGCGAGGCGGCGGCCAGACAGTTGGAAGCGGTTTTCGAACTCGATCCGGACAATCCAATTGCCCGGCAACTGAGGGGAATGGTGCACCGGCAAATACAGGAGGGAATGCAATGAGCGCGGTGGAAAAGGAATCTGTAGATAGAGTGCATCTCTCCCTGATCATCCCCGTGTTCAACGAGGAGGAGAGCTTGCCGCCCCTTTGCGCCAAACTCCATGATGTTCTGGAGGAACTGCCGCACACCAGCGAGATCGTTTTTGTGGATGATGGCAGCACGGATGGGTCGTTTACCGTCATCGAGGAATTGCACGAGCAATATCCCCGGGTGCGAGCGGTGCGCTTTCGGCGCAACTACCGCAAGGCCGCCGCGCTGGCCGCCGGGTTCAAGGAGGCGCGGGGCCGGATCATCATCACCATGGACGCCGATCTGCAGGACGACCCGGAGGAGATTCCCCGATTGCTGGAGGGGCTGGATCGAGATTTCGATCTAATTTCGGGATGGAAGAAGACGCGCCACGACCCGCTGAGCAAGACGCTGCCTTCCAAATTGTGGAATTGGGTCACTTCCGCCGTCGTCGGAATCCGCCTGCACGACTTCAACTGTGGGCTCAAGGCATATCGGCGGGAGGTGGCCGAAGATGCGCTACCGTATCTCTATGGAGAGCTCTATCGGTATTTGCCGGCCATCGCCCACTGGGGGGGGTACCGGGTCGGAGAGATTCCGGTGCAGCACCATCCGCGGCGGTTCGGCCAATCCAAATTCGGTACAAAGCGACTGCTGAATGGGTTCCTCGACCTGCTGACCATCACCTTCGTGGCCCGTTTCATGACCACACCCATGCACATATTTGGAAGTATGGGGCTGCTGGCAATGCTGACCGGTTCGCTGATTTGTGGTTACATTGCCTGGTTGCGTTTCGCGTTCGGCAACATTCAGAACCGCCATCCTCTGCTGATGTTGGGGATGCTGTTGGTGATCGTCGGCATCCAGTTCTTCTCCACCGGATTGTTGGGGGATATGCTGGCCAGCATCCACCAGCGGGGAGGACGCACCCCCAGAATCGCGCGTCGGCTTGGGGGAGATTGAATAGAGGTCGCCCTGATTCCGGGTTGACAAAAAATGCCTTCTGATGTCGTCGGGGGCTCAGAGGAACCCCCCCTCGATAGGTCTGTTATATAGAACGGCATAAAATTATAATTTATAGTTATTTACAGCTTTAAATTCCCGCCGTTTTTGTCCGTTCTTTTCTTCTCCGTCCACCTGGCAATACTTTCCCTGCTCTACTGATAAACGATCCTTTGTTTCCCTTCCCGACCCTGTTCAGGAGGGGAGTGTCCATCTGCCTATCTTCATAATTCATTCTCCTGCATAGAGTTGTATAGGTCATTTTCCGGAAATGGCATGCATATTGCTCACTGCCAACCCAGAAGTGTGAGAAGCCGTTTCCAGGAGAGGCCCAAATGTTCCTCGACAAAGTGATCTTCAACAAGACCAAAGTGCCGGTGCTCAACGCCGTGCTGGATGTGACCCAGCTACGGCAGCGAGTCATCGCCAACAATATCGCCAATGTGGCGACTAAGGGGTATCGCAAGAAGAGCGTCCATTTTCAGGAGTATCTGGATTCCTTCACGCGCAAACCGCCGGTCGAAGGGCGGCGCGGGGATGCACGCCATATTCCCATCCCCAAACCGACCGCCAATCCCGAGGTCTATCAGCCGGAAACCGGGTTGAACGATTCCGGCCTGAACAACGTCGATGTGGACAGGGAAATGGCCGATCTGGCAGAGAACCACCTTTTCTTTAATGCGGGGCAGCGACTGATTAGCAGACAGTTCGATGGGCTCAAGAAGAGCATAACCGGTCGCCCCAGGTAAGCAGTTAGAACCGATTCGACTACGAGATAGGTAATAGCCATGCAGATTTTCGACGCTCTCGATATCAGCGGTTCCGGACTGAGTGTTCAGCGCCGCAAGTTGACGGCCATCGCCAGCAATCTGGCCAACGTGGATACCACCCGAACGGACCAGGGGGGCCCCTACAAGCGCCGGCGCGTGGTGATGCTCGAGGCGCCCAAGATGAGCAAATTTTCGACCCTCCTGAGCCGCGAGAAGAGCCGACTGAGACGGACCGAACACGAACATATGCTGGAGGGAGATCCGCGCCCCGGCGAGTTTTTCATCGGTTCCGGAGTGCTGAGCCAGGAGGTGCGCGAAGAGCCGATCAAGCCGCGCATGGTCTACGATCCCAATCATCCGGATGCCCGGGAAGATGGAATGGTGCTCTATCCGGATATCAACACCATAACGGAGATGGTCGACATGATCGCCGCTTCGCGCGCTTACGAAGCGAATGTAACGGTTATGAGCGCGGCCAAGGACATGATCAACCGGTCGCTCGATATCTAAATATCTTCAAACTCACATTCAATGAAGCCAGCTGCCAGTCAGGGGACGACTGGTCGGTGAGAGGATGCAAGGATGAACATCAACAGGGTAAATTCGGGGATCCCACTGCCGCGAACCGAACCGGTGAACAGATCGTTCGATCTGACTGTTTCGGACCGGGGAGTGACGGAGACGCCGGTTCGGCAGCCCCAGCCCGAGGTCGCCAGAACGCCAGAGAATCCGGTGGCTTCGAATCCGGTGCTTCAGGAACTGCTCTCCGCGGAGGAGACACAGGCGCTAAGGGATCGCTTTTTCGCGGCGGCAGATGCGACCCTCTCCGGTCCTGATGAACAAAATTCGGGTATCTACAATCTGAGGGGAACCGGCGCGACCGCTGCCAAGGGCGGAGCGCTGGGACGGATGGTCGACCTGACGGGGTGAAGATCATGAAAACCACCGTGCGAGAAATTCCCCATGTCAGGCAATGGAGGCTGAGCGCTCTGCTGCTGTCCCTCGCCTTTTTGTCGTTGGATACAAGCGGTGTTTGGGGGGAGGAGCGGCTGGCAGAAATCGCTGCCAGGAGCTACGAACTGCACTCGGTAAAGGGGATTCTGGGGCGCAGTGCGCCGGTCCGGCAGCGGCAGACCCGAGGCACGCGCGCGGCCGTTTCTTCCGCTCCTAAACGGGCGGAGAATGGGCGCGCCGGCGACTATCGCGAATTAATCGAGCGCTACAGCGACCGGTACGAACTGGATGCCGACCTGGTCGAAGCGCTGATCCGCGCGGAATCGGGAGGGGACCGGCTGGCGGTTTCGTCGCAGGGAGCATCTGGACTCATGCAACTGATGCCCGCAACCGCCGCAGAAATGGGCGTGGAGGATATCTTCGACCCGGAACAAAACATCGCTTCCGGAACCCGCTATCTGCGCCTTCTTCTGGATCGCTTCCAGTCGGTGGAAGTGGCGCTGTGGGCGTACAATGCCGGGCCGGGAGCGGTGGAGGAGGGGCGCTTGCCCCGGGAGACGGAAGAATACATTCCCAGGGTGTTCAGGTTTCGACGTTCTCTCAGAATGCAAGGCGGGCGTTGAGGCATGGCAGTCGATAGCATTCGCGATTTCACGGGCCGCGGAGAGGGCGCCCACCGGGTACAGGTTCGACCCGGGAGAGAATCCGGGATGGCCTCCGGAGTTGAAAAGCCCGGTTTTGCCGATTTGATGAAGGATTTCACCCGGGATGTAAACGATTTGCAGTTTCAGGCGGGGCACGCCGTCGATATGCTGGCCACCGGCCGGGCAGCCGACGTACACCAGGTCATGATCGCCGTGGAAGAAGCGAGCATCGCCATGGATTTGATGCTGGAGGTGCGCAATAAGGTGTTGGAAGGTTATCAGGAACTCATCCGGATGCAGGTATAGAAGAAGAGGCCCGGGCCGTTTCCAAAAAATTTGGAGCGGTTCATCTCAGCCTTTTTTCAGGGAATAAGAGTAGGTTCGACAATTATATACTCACATTCAATCTGGCAGACTATTAGATGAATTTACCATCTCAAGTTACCGACCTGACCGACCGATCGCGAGGCTGGTGGACCGAAGCCAGCCAGGTGCAGCGTTTCAGCATCATGGGAGGGGCTGGACTGCTGGTCATTCTCCTGGTCGTGGGGCTCACCTCCTTCTCCGGAGGCGAAGAGGATTGGGATGGGGCCATCCTCTACGCCCAGCTGGACTATCAGGAGGCGGCCGAGGTGAGCCGGCGCTTGGGGGAACTGGAGATTCCGCACCGCCTGAGTTCGGACGCCAGCGCCATCCTGGTGCCTCAGGATCAGGTTCGCGAGCTGCGCTTGCAACTGGCGGGGGAGGGTTATCCCCAGAGCGGTCGGATGGGGTACGAGATTTTCGACGAAGCTCAGCTGGCGATGACCGACTTTTTGCAGAAGGTGAATTTTCAGCGGGCCTTGCAGGAGGAATTGGCGGAGACGTTGGAAGGGCTCGAAGGAGTCCGCGACGCCCGCGTCCACCTGGTGATTCCCGAACCGAGCCTGTTTACAGAGGAACAGAATCCGGTGACCGCGTCGGTGACCCTGTCGCTGGGTGGCAATACCAAGCTGAAGACGGAACGGATTAACGCCATTTCCTATTTGGTGAGTGCCAGCGTCGAAGGACTGGATGTGGAGAACGTGGTCATCGTCGACTCGGCGGGCAACCTGCTTTCAGAGGAGAAAGACCCGCTGGTCAAGATGGCCAACAAGCAGTTTGAGCTGCAGCAGCAGGTGGAGAAGGTGCTCGAGACCAAGGTGCAGACGCTGATGGATCAGGTGATTGGCAAGGATCGGTCCCGAGTGCGCATCAATATTGCCCTCGACTTCAGTCAGAAAAATACGCAGACGAAGACGGTCGATCCGGGGCAGACACAGGTGATCATCAGCGAGGAGACGAACGAGAAGAGTTCGGCCGAACAGGGCACCGAGGAGCAGGCGGTCCGCAACTACGAAGTCAACGAAACCGTCTCGAGCATCATCGGCCAGGTCGGCGGGGTTTCGCGGATGTCAATGGCGCTGACCATCGACGAGACCAAGGTGGTCATCGATGCGGCGAGCGGGGACTACATCGAGGAGAAGCGTCCCGATGAAGAGATCAGCAGGCTGGCTGATCTGGCCAAGGAGGCGGTCGGCTTCGACGATACTCGCGGCGACAATATCACGGTTTTTCCCATGCCCTTTGATAAAACGCAGGAACTCAAGGCGCGCCAGGAGGCGGAGGCGGAAACCCGGAAGGAATTCTGGACGAATATCGCCATCAACGTGGCCAAGATTCTGGGTATCATCGCCGCGCTGATTACCCTGCGCTTCATCATCCAGGCGATCGGCCGCGGCGTGGGGGTCGAAGAGGAACTGGAGGTTCTGGGAGAAGTCCAACCCGAGGCGGATGAGGAAGAATTCGAACGTCCCGAAACGCCCCACGAAATGATTCTGACCCGCGTCCAGCAGATGGTGCGCGAGAGGCCGGAGGATGCGGCCAAACTGATCCGCACCATGCTCATGGAGGAGAATGCCTGATCGGGGGACTTGGGTGGATAGGTGCGGGTAGTGGAAATGTCAATAAAACGGAAAGATAGAGACGCAGCCTCCTCATACCGATTGGGAGGAGTTCCCGTCTCATGGGAATATGTATATTGGATATACGGCGAATAGTCGGGGAATTTGAGCCATATATCCAGCAGAAGAGGAGCGCATCGCCGGGCAAGTGAAAATCCGCTGCCCGGATGCTCCGCTCATAAAGGGGGAGTCAGTGTCGAAGATCATCCGTACCGTCCGCATCTCCGGGCAGGCAGTCACGCTGGGGGAGGCGGAGCGCGATCTCTATCTGAAGGAAGAACAGAGCCCGGAAGCGGATACAATCGATTTGACCGGGCTGCTCGAAGCCCGGGTGACGGCCATGCACCGCCAGCTCGAAGAGGAGTGGCAGGGACGTCTGCAGAGGGAAAAGCAGGAATTGCAGGCGGCGGCGGACCAGCGTCTGCAGGAGGCACAGGAGCGCTGGGATGCCGAACGCGAACAGCTCCACCAGCAGCGCTATGAAGAGGGACATCAGGCCGGTCTGGACGCCAGAGAGGCCGAAGCTCGAGAGGCGGTGGAGCGGCTGGATGTCCTGCATCAGGCATTTGAAGGGGAACGGGCCCAGCTGTTGAGAGAGGCTGAAGGGTTGGTGGTGGATCTGGCGGTCGCCCTGGCGCGGCGCGTGACCGGCATTCAGGCCGAGATCGACCACAAAGTTCTGTTGAGGGTGATCCGCTCCGCACTCGAACATTTGAGCGAGCATAGCAATCTGGAGATCAAAGTACATCCCGAAGATCTGCAGGTTGCTCGCAGGTTTGCCAGCCGCTGGGTAGAAAAAGTCGCTCGAGAAGCCATAATCAAGGTTGTGCCAAGCGATCACGTTACGCGCGGAGGATGCATGATCGAAGGACTGGAGGAGAACGTCGACGCCCGTTTGGAGGGGCAACTCGAATCTCTACAACAGGCTCTGCACACCGCCCTTGATGGGGAAAACAAAACGGTGTCAGGAGAAGGCCTGGAGGCCCAAACTGAAACTGGTGAGGAAAGTTCTGGCAATGAAAGCTGAGGGGTTGTTAGACGTCGTCGAGCGGACAGATCCACTTACCCGCTACGGCAAGGTGAGCCAACTCGTGGGGTTGGTTGCCGAGTCAGTTGGCCCCGAAGACGTGGCGCTGGGTGAAGTGTGCATCCTGGGAGATCCCCAGAGCAGTCGCATCCGGGCGGAAGTCGTTGGCTTCCGCGGTCAGCGGGTGCTGCTGATGCCGCTGGGAGATATCGAGGGGATTCGACCTGGAACCGCAGTTTTTCCCACGCGTTCGGCGTTGAATATCCCGGTGGGACATGCTCTGCAGGGGCGCATAGTCGACGGTCTCGGGCGTCCTATCGACGAACAGGGGCAGATCCACGCTGAGGAGCGTCGTCCGGTGCACGGTTCATCCCCCAATCCGCTCAGTCGCCGCCGGGTTCGCGAGGCGCTGGGCACGGGCGTGCGGGCGATCGATGGCATGATCACCTGCGGCAAAGGTCAGCGCATGGGTATCTTCGCCGGCAGCGGCGTGGGCAAGAGCACGCTGATGGGCATGATGGCGCGCCATTCGGAAGCGGATGTCAACGTCATCGGGCTGGTGGGGGAGCGCGGCAAAGAGGTGCTCGACTTCATCGAGGAGAGTCTGGGGCCGGATGGATTGAGGCGCTCCGTGGTGGTGGTTGCCACCTCGGATCAGCCGGCGCTGATTCGCCTGAAGGCGGCTTTTGTGGCAACGACCATAGCCGAGTATTTTCGCGATCAGGGCAAGGATGTGATGCTGATGATGGACTCGCTGACGCGCGTTGCCATGGCCCAGCGCGAGATCGGTCTGGCCGCGGGAGAACCACCGACTACGCGTGGCTATACCCCCTCGGTTTTCGCTCTGCTACCGCGCCTGCTGGAACGGGTGGGCAGCACCCAGCGGGGGAGCATAACCGGGCTTTACACCGTGCTGGTCGAAGGTGACGACATGGACGAGCCGATCGCCGATGCCTCGCGAGCAATTCTCGACGGACACATGGTTCTGGCGCGGCGGTTGGCCACGCGCGGCCACTATCCGCCGCTGGACGTGATGGAGAGCGTCAGCCGGGTGATGAAGGATGTTGTCAGTCCGGCACACTGGGAGCGCAGCATCGAGCTCAAATCGATGCTCGCCGCCTATGGAGAAGCGGAGGATCTGATCAACATCGGCGCCTACGCCAGAGGGAGCAACCCCCAGATCGACCGGGCCCTGCAGTTTATCGATCCGATCAACGATTTTTTGCGCCAGGGGACGGAATCGTCCGACCGTTTTGAGAGTCACGTCCAGCAGCTGATGGGATTGCTCGCGGAACCTGCGGTCGAAGATGAGGTTGCTACGGGCAGATGAAACGTTTCCGTTTTCGCTTCCAGCGCGTTCTGGAACTCAAGGAGAGCGTGGAGGAGTCGCGCAAGATCGCCCTGGGAGAAGCGGTGGAGGTGCTCAACCGCGAACAGCTGCAGCTCGATCGGCTGCAGCAGACCCGGCAGCTCTATCTCGAGGCTTCGCGGGGAGCGCCTGCAGCCCGTCTCGATGCTCCTTTGCTGGGATTGAATGCCAGCTATCTACAGCGCCTGCAGCGGGAGATCGAAGAGCAAAAAGGGCACATCGGTCAGGTGGAGGCGATCGTCGCAGAGCGGCGGGAAAGATTGCTCGAGGCGACCAAAGAGCGGCGGGTCTACGAGATTTTGAAGGAGAAGGCTCTGGAAGCACACAGGAAGGAACAACAGCGCCAGGAACGGATTCAACTGGACGAAGTTGGCGAACAGCTCTACGCTCGGCGAAGGAGCGAAGACGGAGAGCGGAATTTATGAGGAGCAGGTGAATGCTGGAACTTATGGGTAAATGGCCCACCCCTTCCGCGCCACGGCTGGAATCAGTTGGGGTAGGGGGAGAGCGCGGGCCGGCGAAACAGCAGACCTCGGATTTCGGTTTTGCCGCGTTGCTCGAGGAAGCGGAGAGCGCTCGCGAGCCTGCGACTCGGCCCCGAGCTCCATCTCCAGACGCCGATGATTCGGCGGCTGAAGCATCGGCAAAGAGGGAATCGGAAGAGGTAGGAGAAGAGCAGGCTCAAAAAGGGGCTGCGGAAGTGGAGGATGAGAAGGAAACAGACGAAGTGGAAATGGCGGCAAAGAAACAAGCGGAAGGAGCATTTGAACCACTGACCCAGGCCGCCGTCGCCGCTCAGGAGGCAGGCAAAGCGATCCGCGTCGATGGAGAGGTCGCCATAGAGAGCGAAGAAAACTCGTCCGTCGATCTGGAAGAGGTCGCCTGGGGCGAGAGGACGGAGTCGCTGCGGGGAGGAGAGGACGGAGAGGAGGGGGAACAGCAGATGGATGGAGAGCAGTCCGACGACATCCCCTCGCAGTCGCTGGCCGTTCAGGAGAACGGGGTCGTAGAAGAAGGTCCGACGGTTTTCAACCTGCTGACTGCCAATGAGCTGATGGATCCGGATCTGGTGGTAGAGAAGGCGCCGGAGCAGGTCATCGGGCGATTACAGCAGGCGGTGGGAACCGCCGGGGGGCCGGTGCTCGAAGAGATGGCCGAAACCGTGTTGCCCCAGGTAATCCGCGGATTGGCCACCCTGATGCGCAACGGCGCCGCCGAGATGCGTCTGCAACTCCAGCCGGCCGATCTGGGCGAGATCGAATTGCGAGTCAGGACCGCAGAAGGGATGGTTCGGGGAGAGATGATGGTCCAGCATCCGGAGATCAAGCAGCTGCTGGAAAGCGAGATGGCCCGTCTGCGGAACGCACTGGCCGAGCAGGGACTGGAGCTGGAGGGCTTCGACGTCAACGTGGAACGAGACGCCCAGTTTGCAGGTATGGGTGATTCCCAACCCCGTTCCGGCGGTGGGCGATCCGGAGAAGGCGGCGATCGTTCTACTGCTGAACCGACTCCGGCCGAAGCTGCCTCCGCCCCCGTTCGGGTAAGCGCCGGCGACCACGCCGTAGATATAACGATTTAATCGCATCACATACGAGGGAATCATGAATATCAGCAGTATCACCAACCAAATATCTCAGGGGCAGCAGGTCGCCAACCCGAATGCGCAGATGGGAAAAGACGATTTTTTGAAGCTGCTGACGGTGCAGTTGAAGTATCAGGACCCTCTCAACCCGATGGAGAACACCGAATTTATCGCGCAGATGGCCCAGTTCAGCTCGCTCGAACAACTGCAGAACATGAATCAGTCGATGGAGAAGAACCTGGGTGCCGAGACGCAGCTGCAAACCGCCTTCCAGAACAATCTGGCCACCTCTCTGGTGGGGAAATCGGTAGAGATCCCCACTCAGGAGATCGAATACGACGGTGAGAATACAACCACTATGACTTACCGACTGGAGCAGGGAGCGCGTACCGCCAATTTTCGGATCCTGGATGCCCGGGGCCAACTGGTGCGCGATTTTGAACTCGACCCTTCCGTTCGCTACGGCGATATCTCCTGGGATGGCAAGAGCGATGCGGGGGGGGAAGTCCCCGCCGGGGCCTATCTGGTAGTCGTCCAGGCGGTCGATGCCGGAGGCGCGCCGGTCGTCGGCGATGCACTCAAGGGAGCCCAGGTGCAGGCGGTGCGTTATCGCGATGGAGATGCCACGATCTGGGCGGACGGTCGCGAGATGTCTCTCCACGAATTGAGTGGCGTGCTGGAGAGTAGGTAGCGGGAAGCGGCGCAAGCGGTGCGCCGATTTGCGGAAAACGGATATTCATCTTGCGGTCAGGGACGGTCGTGAGTGGATCGGGAACGTCTCCCGAGGAAGGGGCAGGCGGACCTCAGCCACCCAGCTATGTGAGGGGTGAGGAGCTTATTCCATGATCGATTCAATCTTTATCGGCATCACGGGCGTTCGCAGTCACCAGACGCGATTGAACGTGATCAGCAACAATATCGCCAATATCAACACCACTGCTTTTAAGGGAGGACGCGCCAGTTTTTCCGAGGTGATGAGCAAGACTCTGGACGAAGGGCAGCCGGCGCGGGGAGAAAATGCGGCCACCAATCCACGTCAGTCCGGTCTGGGAGTAGAGGTGAGTAGCATCGATACAGTGCAGACCCAGGGAACTTTGCAGTACACGGGAATCGAGACCGATTTGGGTATCGAGGGGGATGGCTTCTTCATCCTTGGAGATAGTGCCAACCGGTTCTATTCGCGCGACGGGACTTTCGACTTCGACGTCAATGGTCAGCTCTACGACCCGGGAACCGGCCTGGTAGTTCAGGGGAATCTGGCCAATGCCGACGGCAGTTTTCGATCCGAGACGGAGGACGTCGTCATTCCCCTGGATCGCGAATCGGAAGCCAGGGCGACGGAACAGATCCGCCTGTCCGGGAATCTGAACGCCAGCGGCACCGGCAGCGGAGGAACCGTCTGGGGGACCGACACCGGTTTCGGTCTGCCGGCCAGAGTTGTCAGCAGTCCCAATCCCGGTTTCCCCCTGGATCTGTCGGATCTGGAAAGCGCCGGACTGAAGGTGACGCTCCAGCAGGCAGGAGGGATTTCCGAAAGCACCCTCAATATTCCCACCAAGGCCTACGAGCAGCGCACTGACCTGATTGCAGAACTCAATTCCCTGATCAGCGCCAACGGCACGCTCAAGAACAGGGTGCTGTTCAAGACGAACGAACTGGGGGAGCTGATTCTGCGCACCGTAGAGGGGGGAGAGGATATAACGCTGAAGGTGGACAATGCCAATCCGGATATCAACGTCGCCTCGCGATTGGGGTTCGCCGCCGATACCGAGGTGCAGGGGCAGCGAGCAGCGGATACCGATTTGATCAACAGTCTGGCGAACGTGGGCCAGAATCTGACCCAGGGAGATATCCTGCGGTTTTCGGGCGTCAAGCCGAACGGGGAGCGATTCGATGGCAGCTTCACCTTTGAGCCGGATACCAGCGATACCGTCGAAGATCTCTTCAAGGTCATCGAGAATATCTACGGTGGGGTGCAGGCCGGGCTCGATCCGGATACGGGTCAGTTGATCCTCACTGATGAAGTCAGCGGCGACCGGGTGGTCGGTTTCGAACTCAATTTTTCATTGCTCGACACGGGCAATGGTTCGGGAATTTTCGGTCAGGAACCGCCTTTCGAGTTCAGCACTAATACCCAGATTTACGACGAGAAGGGGAATTCCCATTCGCTGACAGTCTCCTTCACCAAGAGCGTGGTCGACAATGAGTGGAGTTGGGTGGGTACGGTCGATGGGCTGACGCCCGAAGCCGGCAACAACGGCAAGGCTATCTTCAACGAAGACGGAACGCTGCGCACCTTCGAAGCGGCGGATGGGTCGAATCTGCTCTTCACGCCCTCCGACGGCACGCCCCAGCTCAGCATCGCCATCGACGCTTCCAGCACCGAGCAACTGGGCGGCCTGACGCAGTTCGTAGCACCCTCATCCGCCTCTGTGCGCGAGCAGGATGGTCGCGGCGCCGGAACGCTGGTTTCGGTAAACGTCGAATCCAACGGCAACATCGTCGGTCTGTTCAGCAACGGCAGCGCGGAGAACCTGGCGCGCGTCGCTCTGGCTTCCTTTAGCAATGTGGGTGGGATGAAACGGCAGGGAGGCAACTTGTTCATCCAGACCCAATCTTCTGGTCAGCCGGTGCTCGGAGCGGCCGAAAGTACGGTCCAGGGCAGCATCCGCTCCGGTTCGATTGAGATGTCGAACGTGGATCTGGCTCATGAGTTTACCAATATGATAACTACCCAGCGCGGCTTTCAGGCCAGCGCCCGGAGCATCACGACTTCGGACGAGTTGCTGAACGAGGTAGTGAATTTGAAGCGGTAAGTGCCTATATTTATTAAAATGGTATTTGAGGCCGCGGCGATGTTGGCGGCGGGATAGCCGCGCTCCGTGGACAGCTGATAAGCGACCGGGATCGTCCCGGTGCGCGGGCCGGACCCGCAGAGGGGGACGACATGATCAAACTGACGCGCCTCAATCAGAGCGAGGTGGTGATCAACGCCGAGATGATCGAATTCGTCGAGGCGATCCCCGATACCATCATCAGCCTGGTTTCCGGCAAGAAGATCATGGTGGCCGAATCAGTGGACGTGGTCGTCGATCGCGTCGTCGAATACAAACGGAGCTGCAACCAGCCCCTGTTCAGCGGGGCATAGGCAAGCATACGGTAGCGAGCCATGGATATAGCGACAATTATCGGCATCGTCTCTGCGTTCACTCTCATCCTTCTGGCGATGGGAGATGTGACGGCGTTTATCGACGTTGCCTCGATGCTCATCGTCGTCGGTGGGACGATTGCGGCCACGCTGATCGCCAATCCCCTGGGAGAGGTGGTTGGTCTGATCGGGGTATATATGAAGGCGATCAAAAACACGGCGACGATTCCGACCGAGCTGATCGAGAAGATCGTCGGATTTGCCGAAACCGCCCGTCGCGAGGGGATCCTGGCCCTGGAGCAGGCGGTCGAGGAAACCGACGACACCTTTCTCAGCGGGGGGGTGCGGTTGGCCGTAGACGGCACCGAGCCGGATCTCATCATGGATATTCTGGAGACCGAGCTGCAGTTTATCGAGGAGCGGCACAAGCTGGGGCAGGAGATCATCGCCCGCATGTCCGATACGGCGCCGGCTTTTGGCATGATCGGCACGCTGGTCGGTCTGGTCATCATGCTCAAGAACATGGACGACCCTGCGGCGATCGGGCCGGGCATGGCGCTGGCGCTGCTGACCACGCTGTACGGAGCGATCATGGCGAATATCCTGTTCGGCCCGATCGCCGCCAAGCTGAAGACGTATTCGCAAAAAGAGCTGCTCGCCAAGCGAATGATCATCGAGGGGATCATGGCGATTCAGCAGGGGGACAATCCGCGCATCGTCGAACACAAGCTTTCGGTCTTCCTGGCTCCGAGTATGCGTCCATCCGGCGAAGAAGCGGCTGGTGGAGCCGAATAAGGGAAGAAGGGGATAATGCCCAAGCCGCAGAAATGTCCAGACTGCAAGGAAATGCCGGCGTGGATAACGACCTTCAGCGATCTGATGTCGCTGTTGCTGACCTTCTTCGTGCTGCTGCTCTCCTTTTCTTCGACGGCGGAGGATGACTTTAAGAAGGCGATGGGATCTCTCCAGGGGGCGCTGGGCGTGCTGGCCGGCGAGCCGATTCTCACCTCGCCGATCGAGTTGCACGTGCCTATCCTCAGAGGAGACATTACCGAGGCTCGGCCGACGATGAACGATGCCAAGGCGGAGATCGAAAAGGAGATCGAGGCCGAGCAGCAGGAGAACAACGTGGAGGTGCTTCAGGGGGAGGAGGGGATTACCATTCGCATCAAAGACAAGGCGCTTTTCGGCAGTGGCGGGGCGGATATCAAAGAAGAGATCCTGCCTCTGCTCAACAAGATCGGCGGAGTCCTGGCCCGCATGCCCAATGCGGTGGAGATCGTGGGGCATACGGATAACAGGCCCATCAGCAACGAGGCTTATCCCAACAACTTCTGGTTGTCCAACGCCCGGGCGCTGAATGTTCTGGACGTGTTCATCAATGAGGTGGGCATCGGTCCCGAGCGGCTCTCGGCCATTGGCTACGGCGAGTTTAGACCCCTGGTCCCGAACGACTCGCCGGATAACCAGGCCCAGAACCGCCGCGTAGAGATCAAAATCCGACACGAGCAGGGGGACGATGAGGCGACTCCCGAGAGCGTAAGGCAACTGCTCGAAGAGGCCCAGCTCGGGGTTCAGGAGAACGAATGAGGCGCGGCCGTTCAAAAAACGGGATGTTTTTAGAAAGGAAGTTCCATGGCTGACGAAGCTACCGAAGAAGCCAGCGGCGGTGGTGGCAGCGTACTAAAAAAATACGGTCCGCTTGCGGGCATCGTGCTGCTCGCCCAGGTGGTGCTGGCCTGGGTGGTGATCACATTTGCTCTCAAGGACAACGTGCCCGAGGCGCCCCAGGATGAGCTCCTGCCGACGTCCATAGAGAGTGCCCGCAGCGGCCAACAAGAGGAGAGGACCGCCCTGCCCTTCTATTATTCCTCCAACACGCTGACCTCCATCACGGCCAACCCGGCCGGTACTAATGCCGAGCGCTTCGTCATGTTCAGCGTGCAACTCGGACTGGTGGCCTACAATACGGACGAAAAACCGCCGGATAACGATGTGACCGACTCGTTGGCGGAGAACGCCGATTTGCTGACCAAGATCGGTCTGTACGATTTGCTCATCAAGTCGCTTATCGTCGAGGTCGTGCGCCTGAAAACGGTCGATGAACTCGACGGCGAGATCATCCACGAAGTGCGCGATGAGCTCAAGCAGCGGCTCAACAAGGACGTATTCCAGAAGCTCTTCAAGCCGTCCGACGATAATCCGCTCGAGGTGAAGATCCATGAAGTGGTTTTTTCGGATATCATTATTCAGTGACTTGGCTCGTGGCTTTTTTCCAGTGATGGCTGGATAAGCTGAGCATTCGCAGTGGGATTTCCACTGCCTGCACAGAGGGAACCGAGGTTTTGATATGGCTGATATTCTCTCCCAGGAAGAAATAGATGCGCTGCTATCGGCGACGGAAGGGGATGCCGGGGGGGATGGAGGGGGTGGTGCCGAAGGGGATGTGGGTGGGTTCGAAGAGGCGACGCAGCAGCGGATCATCACCAGCTACGATTTCAAGCATCCGGCGCGGGTCAACAAGGACCAGCTGCGGACGCTGGAGAATCTGCACGACAACTTCGCACGTCTGCTGAGTTCGACCTTCTCGGGGGCGATGCGCGCGGTCGTCGATGTGGACACCGCGTTTGTCGACCAGACGACCTACGCCGAATTCATCATGTCTCTATCGAACCCGTCCTGTTCCTACCAGTTCACGCTGGGACCGACTTCCGGACAGGCGATCATCGACTTCGCCATGCCGGTGGTCTTCGCCTTTGTCGACCGGATCTTCGGCGGCAAGGGATCGTCGCAGGGGGTAGAGGCGCGGCAGCTGACCCCGATCGAGATCGGAGTGATCAACCGGATCGTCAAGCGAGTGATTGAGGACCTGGAGGCGACCTGGGAACCGATTCTGCGAGTGGAGATTACCGACATTGAGCTGGAGACGAACCCGGAGTTCATGCAGATCACGGCAGCCAGCGAGATCGTCATTCTGCTGGCGTTTGAGGTGAATTCGACGAACGCTTCGGGACTGGTGAGTCTGTGCTATCCATTCTTTACGCTGGAGTCGATTCTGCCGCGGCTCGGGCAGCAGTCGTACGTGCGCACCAGCCGGATGAATCAGGAAGAGCTGAGAACTCAGAACACCCAACGGCTGGAGAAGACCAAGGTGCCCATAACGGCCGAGTTGGCGCGCGGGATGGCGAGCTTCAGGGAACTGCAGGAGATTCAGGTGGGAGAGGTTCTGAAGCTGGACACCGAGGCGGACGAAAAAACCGTGATCTACGTCAACGAGGAGCCCAAGTTCATCGGCGACCCGGGTCTCAAGGGACTCAAGAAAGCCGTGTTGATTTCCGGACTCATCGATCTGGATGACGAATTCCTCTACAGGAACAGGAGCCGGCCTGTAACCGACTGAGAAACTCCGATAAAGTCCGCTTGCAACCCTAAAAGGATAGCTTTTATCATGGCCGAAGAAGATGATGTCCTGGACGATCTGGATGCGCTCGAAGAGGCGGTAACTTCCGAAGATGGAGGCGACGACGAGGCGATGGACCCCCTCGCCGAGGAGATGCTGAAGATGATGGAGGAGGACGTGGGAGAAGAGGATGAGCAGTCCTCTCAGGAAGACGTCGACCGCATGATGGAAATGGAAATGCTCAAGGCCATGGAGGAGGAAGGGGGAGCCGGTGGCCTGGAGGGGGGTGGGGAAGGCTTCGCCGGCCTGGAGCAGAGTCTCGGTGGGGGCGGGGCGGGGGGGGGAGGGATTCCGGCGAGCTTCCAGCGGCTCATGGACGTCAGCCTGACCGTAACCATCGAATTGGGGAGGACCTATAAGCCTTTGGAGGATGTGTTGACTCTGGGAGAGCAATCCCTCGTGGAACTGGACAAGCAGGTGGGGGATCCGGTAGATATACTGGTCAACAACAAGCTCTTCGCCCGTGGAGAAGTCGTAACCGTTTCGGAAAATTTCGGCGTGCGCATCACCGAGCTTGTTTCTCGCGTAAGTGAAATGTAAATAGATACTTATGAAAAAATAGAGCAGGGTGGATACTATTTGGTAAGCCCGGTGCAGCAATTTCTTCTCAGGATGCGGCATTTTTTTCCGCGTTCTGCGGCTTTTTTTTATCCCTCCGGAACTGGACCTGGCGTAGGAGGCAGTTCTTCTGAATAGAGGGACGGGAGGGGATCGGGCTATTGCCGCCGTCCTTAGAGGTTTTTTTCATTAATTGCTTTTCGAATTGAACAGATTGGACTCGTCAGAGGAGGCTGGATAAGCTTCCTCTTTTTTTTGTTCTGAGGGGTGGCATATTTGTTGCTCATTTCCGAACTGGGTAATCACTTGAGAGTTATGCGGATGGAAATCCAAATGAAAAAAAATAGACTGCAGAATCCCCGGATGGGGTGGATTTTGGGGTTTGCGGTCCTTTTCTGGGCGCTGGCGCCCCCCCAGGGGATCTGCGCCGATGATGAGAGCCAGAGGATTGAAGCACCGGCATCTCCGGAAACACTGGCTGTCGACAAGAGCGATAGGACAGAAGAGGGCTCGGAAGCGCCGGAAATTGCCGATTGGGGAGAGACGGCAGTCGAGAGCGAGTCGTCGCTGGCAACCGAAGAGATAGAGGCATCATACTTTTCGGTTATGGCCAGGCTGGGATTGGGGCTCGGATTGGTGGTACTGCTGGCCTGGGGGGCGGTCTATCTACTGCGCAAGACCGCTGTGGGGCGGCAGTTTGGGGGAACTGGCGGTATGATCCGCATTGCCGAGCGAGTATACCTGGGTCCCAAGAAGTTCGTCTGCCTGGTCGAGATCGGCGGCAAAGCTCTCGCTCTGGGAGTCACCGAAGAGCACATAAGCACCTTGACCCAGTGGGATGAGGGGGAACTTGAACTGCCTCCTGATCCGGCAATTTCCGGAGCTTTTTCCTCTCAGTTCAGGAGTCTGCTCGGACAGGCGAAGGATAGATCACGCCACAGCAGCGAGGGAGGCAAGGCATGAAGGCTAGGATTCCGAACGCAACCTGGGGCGGGGTTCTGGCTTTGGGGTTGCTTCTGCTGTGCTGCTGGAGCGGGGAGGCATCGGCTCAAGGGCTGCCCAAGATCAGCCTACAGGTCGAGGAGGCGAAGAGAGGAGGGGATGCGGCCGTTTCACTGCAGATCATCTTCATGCTGACCATCCTCTCTCTGGCCCCTTCCATTCTCATCATGATGACCTCCTTCACGCGCATCGTAGTAGTTCTCTCCTTTTTGCGCACGGCCATCGGCACACAGCAGATGCCACCCAATCAATTACTCATTGGACTCTCCCTCTTTCTGACTTTTTTTATCATGGCACCGGTTCTGGAAAGGGTCAACAATGAGGCGATACAGCCTCTCATCGAGGATCAGATTCCCTACAAGGAAGCGCTCGATAAGGGGATGGAACCGATGCGCGAGTTCATGATGAAGCAGACGCGCCAGAAAGATATGGCCCTCTTCATCAGATTGGCTCGAGTGCATCAACCGAGGAACCGGAGCGAAATTCCCAACTCGGTGTTGATTCCGAGTTTCATCATCAGCGAACTGCGTACAGCCTTCCAAATAGGTTTTATCCTCTTCATCCCGTTTCTGGTCATCGACCTGGTCGTGGCCAGCATTCTCCTGTCGATGGGCATGATGATGTTGCCTCCAATCATGGTCTCCCTGCCATTTAAAATCCTGCTCTTCGTCCTGGTGGATGGCTGGAATTTGATCGTCCAGTCGCTGGTCAAGAGCTTCCACTAGTCGAGGTGTTTCATGACGCCTGAATACGTCGTCAAACTGGGACAGGATACGCTCGTTCTGGTGCTCTACATAGCAGGCCCCATGCTGATTGTAGCGCTGGTCGTGGGGCTGGCGGTCAGCATCTTCCAAGCGGTGACCCAGATCCACGAAATGACCCTGATTTTCATTCCCAAGATTCTGGCCGTGGCCGCCGTACTGTCGCTGATGTTGCCCTGGTCGATCCGCCGCATTGTCGATTTTACCATCGGGCTGCTCAGCAGTATCCCGACGCTGGTCAACTGAAGGATAAGTGGTGGAATACTGGCTGGAGCAGTTTCATGTCTTCCTGCTGGTTCTGCTGAGAATCAGCGCGCTGCTGATTGTGGCGCCGATTTTCGGTCACCGTCTGTATTTGGCCCGGGCAAAGATCGGTATGGCTTTTATGATCTCTCTGGTCGTCTTTCCGCTGGTGGTCGATCAGGGGTTGCAGGTGCCGGAAGGAGTCTTTCCATACGCCTTCATGATGGTGCGCGAAGCGCTTATGGGAATGGTCCTGGGTTTCACCGTGCTGTTGCTGTTTATCGGTATCCAGTTCGCCGGCCAGCTGGCCGGGCTGCAGATGGGGTTTGGTATCGTCAATGTCATCGATCCGCAGTCTCACGGCCAGGTGTCGATTATCGCCCAGTTTCTCAACATCCTGGCGGTTCTGATCGTTCTTTCGATCGATGGGCACCATCTCATCCTGCAGGGATTGATCAGCAGCTTCGACGCGGTACCGCTGGGCGGAGTCGAATTCAAGGCACCGATTGCCGAGAAGATCATCTCGCTCTCCAGTCAGGTCTTCGGGATCGCCATAAAAATCAGTGCCCCGATTCTGATATCGCTCCTGTCGATTTCGGTCGCCCTGGGGGTACTGGCGCGTACCGTGCCGCAGATGAACGTTTTTATTGTCGGCTTCCCGGTCCAACTGGCGGTGGGGATGTCGGTGCTGGTCGCCTCGCTGCCGCTGTTCCAGATCATGCTCAGCAAGGCAATGCAACTGCTGCAGCGGGATCTCATGGCCCTGGTTGATTTCTTCGCATGATAGTGGCGCAGTCGATGTGTTTTTAGGGGAAGTACCGAGAGATGGCCGAGGAATCGTTTCAAGAAAAGACAGAGCAGGCGCCCCTGCTCAGCTGTTGTGAAACGGTCGATGTGCCTTTAGGGGAAGAGTCGAGAGATGGCTGAAGAGTCGTTTCAAGAAAAGACAGAGCAGGCGACGCCCAAGCGGCGAGAGGAATCTCGCAAGAAAGGGCAGGTTGCTCGCAGCACTGAGTTGAGCTCAGTGGCCATCCTCGCGGCCGGTCTGCTAGTCCTGTCGGCGATGGGGCCCCACGTGTACCACCGATTGGGAAATTTCATGGTCGATCTCTTCACCAATGGGCTGACTATTCAGATAGATCCACTCAACTTCCGACTCTACGCGCTGACCTGGGCGAGCCATTACTTCAGAATTGTGGCTCCCATAATTTTGCTGATAGCGGCGGCGGCGCTGGCGGTGAACCTCGCTCAGGTAGGGATTCTTTTTACCGGAGAGCCACTGACGCCCAAATTCGACCGTCTGAGTCCCTTAAAAGGGATCAAGCGCATCTTTTCAAGCCGGGGGCTGGTCGAACTTGCCAAGGGATTGTTCAAGGTCGCCATCGTCGCCTATGTGACGTATCTGACGATCGACGGAGATATAAAATTTATTGTCAGCTTCATGGATATGGAAGTGGGGCAGATTTTCAGCCTGTGCGGCGGCATTTTCCTCAAGTTGGCGTTTCGCATAACTCTGTTGCTGTTGATTTTGGCCATTCTCGACTACGCCTTCCAGCGCTGGGATTACGAGAAGAACTTGCGCATGACCCGCCAGGAAGTACGGGAGGAACTCAAGCAGCAGGAAGGGGATCCCCTCATCCGTTCACGCGTTCGTTCGCTCCAGCGCGAGATGGCGCAGCAGCGGATGATGGACGATGTGGGAACGGCCGATGTCGTAGTCACCAACCCGACCCATGTGGCCGTGGCGCTGTGCTACGATCCGGAAGCCATGGTGGCTCCTCGAGTCGTCGCCAAGGGACAGCGCCTGATCGCCGAAAGGATAAAGGAGCTCGCCCGTCAGGCCGGAGTGCCGCTGGTGGAGAACAAGCCGTTGGCCCGCGCTCTGTTCAAGGCGGTGCGCATTGGGGATGATATTCCCGAAGAACTTTTCAAGGCCGTGGCGCAAGTGCTGGCCTTCGTCTTCCAACTGCGCCGGAGAGCGTGATGCCAGTGTGCTGGCAAAATTAATCTTGCCAGAATTGCGACCGGAATCGTTCAGTAAATTCACATTTTTACGTGGTTTCCGATGGCCGAAATTGGCGTTGACAGACTACTAAACGGATGCGACGAGTTCCCGCATTCTCAAATTTTGGCATGACTGTGGGTATATCGATAGGAGTAGCGACTCTTGCGTAGGTGGATCCAGTTCTTATTACAGCACACCGATGTGCTTATCGCCGTCGGCGTGATCACCATCCTAGGGGTGATGATCGTGCCGTTGCCGACTTATCTGCTGGATTTCTTTTTGACGGTCAACATCAGCATGGCGCTGCTGGTGCTGATGCTGACCATCTATATCGCCGCTCCGCTGGAGCTGTCGGTCTTTCCCGGATTGCTCCTCGTTCTGACTCTGTTCCGTCTATCGCTGAACGTCGCTTCGACCCGTTTGATCCTGAGCGAGGCGGATGCCGGTCGCCTGATCGCCGCCTTTGGCGAGGTGGTGGTGCGCGGCAACTACGTCCTCGGTTTTGTCATCTTCATTATCGTCATCATCATCCAGTTTGTCGTTATTACCAAGGGTTCGGGTCGCGTGGCGGAAGTGGCCGCACGCTTTACACTGGATGCCATGCCCGGTAAGCAGATGGCGATCGATGCCGATCTGAACGCCGGCCTCATCGACGAGCAGGAGGCGCGGCGGCGGCGCGAGGAAATAACTCGCGAGGCGGATTTTTATGGGGCGATGGATGGTGCGAGCAAATTCGTCCGCGGTGATGCCGTGGCCGGTATCCTCATTACCTTGATCAATATAATCGGAGGGTTCGCCATCGGCGTGCTGCAGCACGGGCTGAGCCTGGCCGAGTCACTGCAGACCTACACCCTGTTGACCGTCGGTGATGGGCTGGTCACCCAGATACCAGCGCTGATCACCTCTACGGCAGCCGGTATCATCGTCACGAGAGCGACGACCAACGAAAACATGGGCCAGGATATCAATAAACAGCTGACGGGCCGCCCGCAGGCCGGGTTGATTGCCGGTGTCATGCTGATGGGGATGGGTATGGCCCCGGGGTTGCCGACCTGGCCGTTCATGCTCATCGGCAGCACGTTTGTAGGCATTGCGCTTTTGGTACGTCGTCGCAACAATCAGCGAAAAGCTGAGGAGGTAGTGGCGCAAGAAGAGGAGACTCGGCCCGAGGAGCGCCCCGAAGACTATCTGCGCGTCGATCAGCTCGAAGCTCAAGTCGGTTACCAACTGGTTCCCCTGGTGGATGCCAATCAGGGAGGAGATCTGATCGAGCGAATCGTCCAGATTCGCAAGCTTGCGGCTATGGAGATGGGCTTTATCGCACCGCCTGTGCGTGTGCGCGACAGTACCGAACTCAAGCCGAACGAATACCAGATCCGTGTCAAGGGCAACCCGGTAGCTCGGGGAGAATTGCAGGCCAAGAATCTGCTGGCAATCGATCCGGGATATGCGGAGGAGCCGATTGAAGGGATTGAGGCAATAGATCCGGTTTTCGGTCTGCCGGCGCGCTGGATTTCGCCCAGTCTGCGCGAAAAGGCGGAATTACTCGGGTACAACGTGGTCGAGCCGGTCGAAGTGCTCGCCACGCATTTGACCGAAATCATCAACAACCATGCGCACGAACTCCTGGGGCGTCAGGAAACGCAGCATCTGATAGATGAACTCAAGAATGTCTATCCGGCCGTGGTCGAAGAGCTGATACCGGATCCTGTTTCCATTGGCACACTGCAGCGCGTTTTGCAGAACTTGCTGATCGAACGGGTGCCGATTCGCGATCTGCGCAGCATCCTCGAAACCCTGGCAGACTACGGTCACATCGACGATATCGAGGTGCTCAGTGAATACGTGCGCACCGCTCTGCGTCGGCAGATTTGCAACATGCTGCTCAGAGAGTCACCGGAAGGCGGGATCTCCGTGCTGACCGTGGATGGCATGGTAGAAGAGCTGATCAAAGAGGCGGTGCAGAGCACGCCGGCGGGTATTGCCGTGGCGCTGGCTCCGGATATGGCCGCCGATTTGTTTCAGCAGATGGCAGGGCTCATCGACCAGATGATGGCCAACGGCCAGCAGCCAGTGGTGCTGGCAGCCCCTCACATTCGTCTCGCCTTCCGTAAATTGACGGCGGCGAATTTTCCCAGTTTACACGTGCTCTCGTACAACGAGATCGCACCCGAAGTCGAAGTCGCTTCGGTAGGTAACATTGCGCTGAGCTATGAAAATCAGGAAGTACGTAGCGCGGAATATGCCGGAAGCCCTGCAACAAGTACGAGATGATCTGGGCGCTAACGCCGTCATTCTGAGCACCCGGCAGATCCGCAAAAATAACCGCTTCAATCCGGATGACGAGGCACGCGTTGAGGTAACGGCGGCGTTCGATGAGGCGGTTGCCCAGGGGGAGTCTGGCGCGACGCCGATCGGAGCGCGAACTTCGGAATCGGAGCCGGGTGGCAGTGGAGGGCGACCTGAGATCCCGTCTGTGGCCGTGCAGAAATACGCATCGCAGTCTGGACAGCGAGACCGACCGCAGCTGCATTTTGCAGCAGAGCCGTCTCCCGAGCCCAGGCAGATTGAGGTTCCTCCAACTATTGCATCTCCTCCGCCCGCCTCGAGGGAAGCGACAGAATCATCTCGAGATGATGTCGGTGGCGTAGATGTGGGCAAGCTGTTCGAGGAACTCGGGAAACTGCAGAAGGCCGTCTCCCGCATGGAGCGACAGGGCCGGAATGGGGTAGTCCTCCCCGCGGCGCTTGGACGCCTGGCCGAACGGATGGAGAATGTCGGATTGGGGCGCACTCTCATCGAGGAACTGGTGCAGCAGCTCTTTGAAGAGATGGGAGGCAAGGCGCTCGAGGATCGCGTCAGGGTGGGAGAGCGAGCGGCTAGTTCGCTCATCAAGCGGATGCCGAGATGTCGAGATATCAAGGTCGGACGACGTCGCAAGGTGATCGGTTTTTTTGGCGCGGCGGGAGCGGGAAAAAGCACGGCCGCCGCCAAGATCGCCGCCGGTTTTGCCATGAAGGGGGATTATCGCATCGTTCTGATCAGCGCCGACGATAGACGGGTTGGAGCCCTCGATCAGGCCCGGGCTTTTGCCCAGGCTATCGGTATTTCCCTCGAAGTGGCCTATGAGGAGGAGGAGATCGGTCCTATTATAGAACGGCATGCTCAGGCACAGCTGATTCTGATCGATCCGGCCGGATGCGGCCCTCTCGATCAGCGGGGATGTGAGCGACAGCGTCGTCTCTTCGAAGTAGCCGGGGTGGACGAAGTGCAGATAGTTATCGATGCCAAGAGCAGTCTCGACCATATGCTGGATCAGATCGAAGCAAGCGAGATCTTTGCTGAGCGTCGGCTTTTATTTACCAAGATGGACGAGGTGGGGCGTGCCGGAGGAGTACTGAGTGCTGCTGCGGCAAGTCAGATCGCCACCTCCTACTTCACGGTGGGACCGGGGGTACCCGGGGAGATCGAAGCCGGCAATCTGAGCCGGCTGGTGAGCAAGATGATGGGAGTTTCCATCGCATCTGGAAAGAAAGGGCATTAGCAGATGGCAGCGGCACACGCGCTGGCGATCACCAGCGGCAAAGGGGGAGTGGGAAAGAGCGTCATCGCGCTCAATCTGGCAGTGACGCTGGCTCGCGCCGGGCGTCGGGTACTGCTGGTCGATGCAGATCTGGGGCTGGGGAATTCAGCCGTTCTGCTGGGAGCCAGTTCGGAATACACACTCGAAGACGTACTCGCCGGCCGCTGTCGAGTCGAAGAGGCGGTCGTGCCCGGGCCGGAGGGGATCGTTCTGCTACCCGCTGCTTCGGATATGAACGTGGCTTTTTGGGATGAGGCCGAGATAGACGCTGAGATCGGCTCAGAACTGAGGGAATTCGAGACGGGATTCGATTTCGTTCTGGTCGATACGGGAGCGGGAATCGCCGCCAAAAGCGTCGATTTTGTCGCCGCCGCCGCCGAGGCATTGCTGATAGTCACCCCTGAGCCCACTGCCATTGCCGATGCCTATGCAACGTTAAAAGTGCTGCGGCAGAGGGGAGGAGATCTGGCGTTGGGGTTGCTTGTCAATATGGCCGATTCGGCGGCTGAAGCGACCGATTTGCACGAGAAATTCCAGGAGATGGCCCTGCGTTTTCTAGGGGCGGAGATTGACAATCGGGGTTATATTCCTTTAGATCGTTATGTACGCGAAGCTGTCAAGCGCCAGATTCCCTTCGTACTTGCTTCCCCGCCCACACCAGCAGCCGAGGGGATCGGCGAGGTGGCTGGTGCGCTTTTGGAACGCGAGAGCATTTCTGAATTGGGTCGCACCGGGTTATTTGCCCGGGCTTTGCAGCAGAGGAACTGGTCGAAACGTGCCGACTGAAAAATATCTGATGATCTCACCTTCGATCCGACACCGAGGCTAAAGAACGGCATGAGTGGCAACAAGACCACAGCACGCAAAGCGAGTCAGCAGTACGGCAGACATAAACAGCAGCCACAAGCTGCCGCCGAGCGCGAGGACCAGCTTGTCGATTATCTTCCTCTTGTCAAATATATCGCCGGTCGATTGGCCATCGGTCTACCCCGATCCGTAGAGATGGACGACCTGATCAATGCCGGAGTGGTGGGACTGATCGAGGCGTATCACAATTTCGACGTTGAGAAGGGGGTTAAATTCGAGACGTATGCTTCGCTGCGCATTCGCGGGTCCATCCTCGATGAACTGCGGGGGATGGATTGGGTGCCGCGCTCGACGCGAGCCCGTTCCCGCGAAATCGAACGGGCGATCTCGAAGTTGGAGAACGCACTGGGGCGATCTCCAAATGAAGGGGAACTGGCGGCAGGGCTAGGAGTAGAACTGAGCGAGTACTATCATATGATAGACGACGTCAGCTCTGCATCTTTGCTGTCGTTGGACGAGTTGACCTACGGAGATGACGACGACAAGCCGGTACCGCTGGTCGACACGCTGCGCTCCCACGATCAACCCAGTGCGTTGGTCAACCTGGAGCGCGAGGAGATGCGCGATCTACTGGCCGACTCCCTGGGTGAATTGACCGAGCAAGAGCGCCTGGTCGTTGCCCTCTACTATTATGAAGAACTCACGCTCAAGGAAATTGGCCAGGTCCTGGAACTGTCGGAGTCGCGCGTTTCTCAATTGCACACCAAGGCGGTGCTGGGCCTGAGGGCAAAACTCCGCAAGCGATTCATGGCGTAGAGATTTCGGCAGAATTCAATTATCTGAAGATCTATAGCGCCGAAGGTGGTATGCGTTATGGTCAGGCCAATCGATCTACAGGACAATCTTTCCAAGGCGCCCCTCGCCAGCCGCACTCAGCAGATCCAGCAAATCACGCCCGAAATGGCCCACCGCCAGGTCACCAGGGAACTGGCCGAACAGCAACTCGTCGATCAGGGGCGACCGCTGCCGTCCGAAGAGGCGGATCGGGTGGAACTGCATCCCGATGACGAAAAGGATCAGCCGCGCCGGCAGAATTCTTCGCGACAAGCCGAGGATGAAGTCGAAGAGGAGAAGGAGGTTGCGGTCGATGAAGAGGGAGATTCTTCCCACATCGATATCGTCGCCTGATACGTTTTCATTTTTGCCGCGTTGGGCCCTGTTGCTCCCACCACTGTTGCGGTGGGAGCGGACGCTTTTTATGGGGGCTCGGCACAAGAGGTAGCTACTGTGGATGAGCAGAAACAACAGCGGTTAAAAAAGATAACGCAGAGTATCATTGGGCTGCCGACGCTGCCGACGGTGATAACGCAGATGATCGGTCTGATCGACAACCCGAAGACTTCGGCGCGGGACGTCGCCCGCCTGATCTCCACGGATCAGGCGCTCACTGCCAAGATACTCAAACTGGCCAATTCCGCCTTCTACGGATTTCCGCGAGAGATTTCGACGGTCAATCACGCCATCGTCGTCCTGGGTTTTGAAACCGTCAAAAGCCTGGGTCTGAGCGTATCGGTGCTCGAGCGCTTTGCCAGTGGCAGTGAGGACTCTTCATTCGATCGACAGAAGTTTTGGGAACACTCCATCGCCTGCGGGGTGGCGGCTCGTGTGCTGGCTGGTAAATTGCGCTATCGAGTCCAGGGAGAGGCTTTCGCCGCCGGCATTTTGCACGATATCGGCAAGCTGATTCTCAGTCAGTACTTCCCGAACGAATTTACCGAGATCATGCAGATTGTGCTCGAGCAGGATGTCTACATCGGCAAAGCGGAAGAGATGGTTTTGGGCGTCACGCACGCCGAGATCGGCAGCTGGTTGGCGGAGAAGTGGAATCTGCCCAGCCAGCTGGTAGAGACGATCTCCTTTCATCACGCTCCCGGGCGTTTGGAACGTGGAGCGGAGTTGCCTTCGTTGATCCATCTCGCCGATTTTCTCTGTCGTCGAGAGCGGATCGGGGACGGTGGTGGGCGCCGCTTTCCGACCCTGGACCCCGCTGCCCTGCGGACGTTCGGCATCCACGAGGAACCCCGAGCGGCGATGAAGCGGATATGGGGGTACGGGGAATTGCTGCAACAGGAGATGGAAAAAGCCGACGCCTTCACCAGCATCGTGCGCGGCGAGGAAGAGGAAGAGGGAGGAGGGGAGGACGAGGAGGAGAACGAGGCTGCATAAGGCTGCTCTGGGGGAGTCGCAAATGTCGGCATATGGTGGCAGGAAAGGGGTGGACGAATATCCGGTGCGGTGTGGTTCATCGGGAGTGCGGTAGATGGAAAGGGCGGACTTCGACGATTCCCTCTTAGTTCAGGAATTGCCCCTGGAGCGAATCAGGGAGCTTCTGGAGCAGCTGCGTGGGGATGCTGCGGTTGAGACTGCCTGGGAACTCGGTATTCACGTCGACACGCTCGCCGAGGCGCTCAAGGAAAGCGCCGTGCAGCGCCGCAGCGTCGAAGAGGAAAATCGCCATCTGCAGGAACGACTCAGACACGAGCACCAGGAGTACGTCGAGCTGCGTGCTTCCATGGACGAACTGCTCAATCTGAGCGAAATCTCCGAGACTATAAGTTCCAGTTTCGATATCGAGGACATCCTTGCGGCGCTGATGGATCTGTCGCAGCGCTTCGTCGATTACGAGAGTTGTGGCGTCTTTTTGTGGGATCAGGAACACGACGAGTTGCACGCGGTGAGTCTGCGCGGAAGCGAGCAACTGTCGGGGCAGGTGCAGACCCAGTGGGAAGATGGCATTATCGACTGGGTCATGCGCGAAGGACATCCCGTAGTCATCGAAGATATGGAGACGGTGGCTCAGCCCGACATTGCAGAGCACAGCTTCGTAATTATTCCTCTGCTCGTACGCAGCAAACAACTCGGAATTTATTCCCTCTACTGCCCCAAACCAAAGGACGATTTCACCGCCGGTGAAATCGACCTGCTGGGCGTGTTGGCCAACCAGACGGCCATCGCCATCGACAACGCCCGTCTGTACAGCGACCTAGAAAAAGCCCTCGAACAGCTCAAAGATTCCCAAAGTCAGATTCTGCTTTCCTCCAAACTGGCCGCCATCGGCGAACTGGCCGGGGGGGTTGCGCACGAAGTGAACAACCCGCTGCAGATCATCCTCAGCCGGGTGCAGTTGATGAAGCTGCAAAATCGGTCTGCCGACAAGGTGGTCGATGGA
>Ga0233437_1002318_pt1 | contig 29450 bp, 27 predicted proteins | sample SI_122_August201_FD_182714 | JGI IMG/M metagenome (GOLD analysis project Ga0233437, IMG submission 182714) | Seawater microbial communities from Saanich Inlet, British Columbia, Canada - SI_122_August2016_200_MG | ecosystem: Environmental > Aquatic > Marine > Inlet | place: Canada: British... | reverse complement strand
TCCTGGCTTGGTCAGCTATCCCCTTATTTACGAATAGTCTGATCCACCAAGTAGCATACGTGCTGAACTTGTATCCTCTCCGATGATCGTATTTATCGACAGCCCGGATTAACCCAATGTTGCCTTCCTGAATGATGTCCAACAAAGGCATGCCTCGCCCGGAATACATTTTGGCAATGGATATCACGAGGCGCAAATTGGATTCTATGAAAAGATCTTTTGCATGATTAGCTTTACATCTGATGATATCAAGATGACGACATAGCTGCTTTTCCCTGACTGAGATCTCAGCAATTAGCGCGTAATTCAAATCGTCTTTCAATATTTCAGAAAACAACCTCTGTGACTCTAACGCGTGGACCATTGTTGGGGGTAAGAGACGCGAATCAACTGAGATATCGACCAATCTTTGGGTAACATCGCCATGATCAAAATTGGTCCTAGAAGCTATTTGATCTACGAGCTGAGGAGAGATTTCTCCATCTATAGCCTCACGCAATACCGGGTCATACAAGATTTCCGAAACCGGAGCATCTGAAGATAGGTTAAGTTCGTCTATCAGGTAATTCAGCAGTGGGAGTGAGCGACGCAACCCTTCAAGGGCTGTTACGATGGTATCAATTGTACCGGGGAAAGTACCGTGTTCTTCATACCATGAGAATTCCATTTGCTGTAGATGTTTACCCAACTCCATTATCTGTCCAAGAGATCTTTCATCTTCCCAATTCAGCAAGGGTATCTGACCGACCTCCTTGAGGTACATACGCGTGGAGTCTCTGAAAAAATACTCCAGATCAGTGAACGTCTCGTCCGACTCCATGCCTTTGTCAGCTTCCCAAATCCCAGTTATACCTGTGAGTGATCCCAAGTTAATCTGTAGGAGTGACCCATCAACGTCTTGCGCGCGGAATTTGGTCTCCTTGTTTTCATCTAGACCATCCCAATACATTGGATCTAGATCTGCAAATGTTGCGTCTGTTTTGTTTTTCGTTGCCTCTTTCAACTTTTGCATCATATCTCCTTGGTCTTGCGCAATTTCAATTCCAACTATCTTCGCTGGTAATTCCTTTTCCAAGGCTCTCTTTTAAGAGCTATATAATCCTTGACCGCTCCCTTCATAGCATTAGCGGCTAATGTAGCGCAGTGCTGATGTTCCTCCGGGAGCCCATCAAGGGCTCTCAGTACATCCTGCTGGCTGATTTTTTGAGCTTCCATTACAGGCCTGCCTTTTGCCATTTCAGTAATTACACTACCTGAGGCAATGGTAGTGGAACAACCGTTTGTCCAGAATTTAGCCTCGGAGATAGTGCCATTCTTGACGCGCAACCATATTTCCATGTCATCCCCGCAGGAACCGAGCGCTTGGCCATAGCCATCAGCGTCATTCATCTCCCCTGCGTTCCGAGGATTCATGGCATGGTCAATGACAATATCGGTATAAAGCTTTCGAGCTTCGGCCAGGATTTCCTTTTGCAATTCCTCTTGCAATTCCTCGAATCCAAATTCTGCATCCTGGTTCATTGACTATCAACATTCGTGGCTGTGTTCTTCACAGGCACTGCCACTGGATGCCAGATTCCCCTTCAGGTGTTCCAGAACGACAAGCTCGGGATCTATAGCTGGCGCCCCCATGATAACACTGATGCCCTGTTCGGCAAACAGATCCACAGCTCTGCCTCCCATGCCTCCGGCGATGACAATAGTTGCCCCCTGATCAGCCAGCCATCCGGGCAGGACACCGGGCTGGTGACCCGGCGAAGGAACGATCTGTTTGCTCAGAATAGTTTTCTTTTCCATATCCGCATCAATCAGAGCGAAGTCCTCGCAATGACCGAAGTGGGGATCCAGCATCCCGTTGGTTACCGGTATTCCGTATTTCATTTCTACCTCCAAAATTTTTATATCTTAACTTGAATAAAAGGGAACGACCTGTTAAAAATGATGTTATTCACACCTTCAAATTGATGGGATAATTTTCAATGACATAGCAAATGCTCAACTAGTTAACCCAGCATTTTTTTCGAATTGCCTCGGCGGCCTTCATAAGAGGATATGCTGTCGGAGGCGCTGTAAGAAGTGGATGGGTTCCGATCTGGGCAGTTAAAATAGAATCCACCGTCATTCCGTTTTGGATAGCAAATCCAATCAGGTTCGTGAGTTCTCCCGTACTTGCCCCACCCATAACCTGTCCACCTATTATCACGCCAGATTCACGGATTGCGATTAATTTTACTATTTGCTGATGTGTATCAGGTAAGGCTCCCGGGTGTTTATCGATTCCTTCAAAAACCCCTGTTATAATATTGAAGCCTCTATCTTTTGCCAGACTCTCTGTTACCCCCGCTACCCCAAAAGCGGTATCCCCAATGACCGTGCTGTATATAGCAATGGTCCCTCCAAAGGCTCTTACTGTTGATAGCTTGTACAAATTCAATGCTGCAATTCTTGCTTCAGTACAAGAGGTAGAAGCAAGCATGACGTTTCTCGGTGTTCTGGTAATGAAGCTTTTTTTCTCAGCGCAGTCACCCACAGCAAAGATACTTGAAGTATCTGTCATCATGTATTCATTTACCTTGATGAAACCCATCTTGTTGAGTTCTAATCCCGATTTCTCCGCAAGAGCTGTGTTAGGATGATAACCCATAGCTAAAATAACAGCGTCAGCTTCAAGTTCTTCACCGTTATTCAAAATAACTTCGCTGGCCTCTTTGTTGCCAGATATCTCTTTAACGCCATCGCCAGATCGTACCTTCACTCCCCTCGATTTCACCATTTCCTCAGCCTTGATTGCTAGCTCTTCATCAAAAGCAGCTTCCAGTATGTGGGGCAATATTTCAACGATGGTCACGTCCTTGCCGGTCTTATTGAGTTCATCTGCTACTTCAACTCCAATGAAACCGCCGCCAATAATGATCACCTTTTGACAGTCTTCCAACTTCCTTATGGCCCCATCAAGATATACCTTGTCTTTGGGCACTACGAATACGTTCTCTTTATCTGAGCCCTTGAGCCATTTCGGAACCATGGGGGTAGAACCAAGCGCCAGTATCAGTTTGTCAAAAGCTATCTCGGTTCCATCAGCCGTTTTACAAACCTTGTTCTCCTGATCAATAGAAACTACTTCCCCAACCATTAACCTTACTCCAGCATTTGCCAGGGCAGCATCCGGAATCAGGTTCTGATCACTCGTTTCCAGGGACCCGAAGACATAAGGAATACCACAGGGAACAAGCACCTGCTCCTCCTTTCTGATAAGCAAGACGTCTTTGTCAGGGTGGAAGGACTTTCCCGTGGTTGCAGCTACTACACCTGAAGCGCTGCCACCTACTACCAATACGTCTGTTTTTTCCATAGCGCTTTGACCTCCGTTGATTTTGATTATCCAATCTCTTCTCTTTCAATCATTAGTTAGTCAATTGATCCAAAATTGATAACCACATTGAAGATATGTATTTAGCGGCTCCTTCCTTTGAATATTGCACTACTGGTATACCTCTAACCAATGCCTCAGTAACTGCATTGTCATACGGAATCCAGGCTGCAATTGTGCTCCCCATATCTTGAGACATTGACTCAATCTGGCGGGTGTTTTCCGCATTGATGTCATATTTGTTGATGCATACCATTGTGGGAACCTTGAAATGGCTGCAAACACCCATTACCCGTTCCAGATCATGGATTCCAGAAAGCGTCGGTTCGGTAACAATGAGCGCAAGATCAGCTCCGGAAAGCGAAGAGATGACCGGACAACCGATCCCTGGCGGACCATCGGTGATGATGTAACATAAATCCTTCTCTTGTGCAATGCGCCTGGCCTCGTTGCGCACCATCGTTACCAATTTTCCGGAGTTCTCCTGAGCGATTCCTAATCGGGCATGCACTAATGGCCCAAATTCGGTTTCTGATATGAACCAGCGCCCCGCAAGGTTCTCCGTCATACTGATAGCTTCTTCCGGGCAAATGTGCGAGCAAAAACCACACCCCTCGCAAGCTGCCGAATCAACCACAAAGCCAGCAATTGCTTCAAAACGACAATTATCTTGACAGATGCCACACTGTGAGCATTTCTCCTGATCGATACAAGCTGTTTGGCCGCTCCAAAATTCATAGGTCTTTCCATTTCTGGGCATGGCAAGTAGATGTAGATCAGCAGCATCAACATCACAATCGCAAAGCACCTTACTGTGAGCAAGTGCTGCGAAAGAACCCGCAATGCTTGTTTTGCCGGTTCCGCCCTTACCGCTCAAGATGACAACTTCTTTCATATTGCCTCCTGTTTGACGCAGGCACAGATATCCTCAAATAGATCAATGAAGCGGTCTTTCCATTCCGATATGCCTAGAACTAGAGGGATTCCTCTCGAATACAATTTGGCAATCTCAATATCCAGAGGTATTTTCATCAACATAGGGATATTTTCCCGATCGCAATACGCTTCGATTTGAGAATCGTTTACATCACTCCGATTAATGATGACTCCGCAGGGTATTTGAAGCGATCTGACCGCTTCGACAGCAAGGGCCAGGTCATTGAGACCAAAAGGAGTGGGATCAGTAACGAGTAAGCAATAGTCGCTGCCTTTCACTGCCTCAATGACGGGGCACGAAGTGCCCGGTGAAGCATCGATGATCGATATGCCATCGCTAAAGATATGTTTTTTTACCTGTCTGATAACTGGTGGTGCCATCGCTTCTCCAACATTGAGTACTCCGTGAACGAAATCAACACTGCCTGATCTGCCTATTTCAATTACGCCGATTCCCCTCAGCTCCTCATTTATGGCCTTCTCAGGGCAAAGATAAGCGCATGCACCGCAACCATGGCACAATTCCGGGAATGTCATTACTGCGGTTTTAAGTACCGCAAGAGCATTGTAGACACAGACCCGAGAACACTCCCCACAATGAGTGCACTTTTCTTCGTCGACTACGGGAACCGGAATGGAAGCCGTCTCCCTTTTGTCAAAGATCGGTTTCAAAAATATATGAGCATTCGGTTCTTCGACATCGCAATCAAGTAACTGCACCCTGTGATTTTCTGATAACGAAAGGGCAAGGCTGGTGGCCACAAGAGTTTTTCCAGTGCCTCCCTTGCCACTGGCAATAGAGATGATCATAGCTTGCTCACAGTAATATGTTGTGTTTTGAAATCAGTCAAACGCGGGGACCTTTCCCAAAATGACCTGCGACGGTCGGACCCGTCGACTCCTTGAGGTTTCCGCTCTTGAATGACTCAACCGCCTCCCGAACCTTCCCGGTAACATCGGTGAACATCTTGATCCCTGCCTTTGAAAGGACTTCATGGGCGTTGGGCCCAATATGCCCGGTGAGCACCGCCTTCACATCTTTGTCAGCCACAGCCTGTGCCGCCACAATTCCTGCTCCGCCTGAGGCTTTTTCCCCTGGGTTATCAGTCGCTTCGATTTCGAGGGTTTCCGAATCAATATAAAGGAAATACGGACACCTTCCAAACCGCTCATCAACTGCCGCCTCAAACCCCGGACCTGTTGCCGATAGTACGATTTTCATGTTATTTTTTCTCCCTTTTGATTTCGTTTATTCTATCCTCGACTTGCTCCAACTCTCTTTTCAGAGCCTTTGCTTTGCCATCAAGTGATGTAGTGTCCCAATCATTACCCTCTGGATAGATATCATCACTAGCCAATAGCCTGCGTCGGCCAAATCCGCGACCCTGCCCGAAACCAGTCCCTCTGAATAATCGATCTCTGAATGTTCCGCGCGGAGCACAACGGCCTCTTCCCCCACCGGATATCGGACCCATCCCGGATGGGCCGGTTCCATCAAATCCTGGCATGATTCACCTCCCTTATATTTCTTTATTTTTCGAGACTTAAATGGTACATTTTTACTCAAACAAATTATGCGGTGCTGATACCTGCCGTATCTGGCAATAAAATCCGCATGGCCGCTTCCCGAAATTCATCAAATATCTTGGACTCATATATTTCGATCTCGCCCTTGTCGCATAGCCTGGCAATCTCCGGATCGAGCGGTATCTGCCCCAGCAATGGAGCATTACAGGTTGCGGCCATCTCTTCGCCTCGGCTGTGCCCGAATATTTCCACCTTTTTACCGGATTCCGGGATCAGGAAATAGCTCATGTTCTCCACCACGCCCAGGATCGGGACGTTCATCTGCTGCGCCATGTTTGCTGCTTTACGCACTACCATCGCGGTAAGATCTTGCGGGGTAATAACAATAATTCCTCCGGCCAGGGGTATTGACTGCATTACCGTTAGCGGGACATCTGCTGTTCCTGGAGGTAAATCAATCATCAGATAGTCGAGTTTCCCCCACAAAACGTCCTCCCAAAATTGCTTGATGCATTTTCCTATGAGTGGTCCTCGCCAGATTACCGCGTCATCTTCGCTTGGGAGAAGAAGATTCATGGACATAATTTCGATTCCTGTTTTGGATACAACCGGCATAATGCTCGTATCGGCACCGCCAGGGCGTGTGTTGACCCCAAACATCTTGGGAATACTAGGCCCGGTAATATCTGCATCAAGAATGCCAACAGTTTTTCCCTGGCGAGACATGGCCAAAGCTAAAAGACCAGTCACCAGTGATTTGCCCACTCCGCCTTTGCCACTCATTATGGCAATAACCTTACCAATCTGGTTGATATCTACAGGTTTGGATTCCTCAAAATCCACCCCGACAATATTGATACCATCCAGTCCCCGAAGTTTATCCTGTATTTCATTTCTGAGCTGATCCCGAGCATCATCCGATAGTGCTGCGTCCGATAGCGATATCTTCATGTTGGTATCCTTTATCTCTATACCACGGAGCAGATTCATCTCCATTACGCTTCGCTTTGTATCAGGTAGAAGTACTTGATCAATAATATTTTCTACGTCCTCTTCCGTTATGGTCATGACTTACCCTCCTTTGCTCCATCACTACCCATAGTTATGTTAGAATCATTTCGAATGGATTTCATCCGCTGTGAAGCTTGTTCTTGCTTGCCGGTTTACCCCTAATAGTAATAAGCAATTTGTACGTTTTTGGGTAAGCATTCCTTCTATCGACATTGACTATGATGCGTGTTAATATACGTCCAAATCATGACTACCAAAATTCTGATTGTTGATGATCATCCCGTAGTTAGTGAGGGTATACGCAAAATTCTGGACACCCAGGAGGATATGGAGGTTGTGGGGCAAGCCGCTGACGGTGAAGAAGCTCTAAAACTTGCTGAAGCTCTAAAACCTGACCTGGTGGTAATGGATGTAATGATGCCCGAACTCGATGGAATTGAGACCACGAAACGGCTAAAAACTATTCTGCCATCGACTGCCGTACTCTTGTTAAGTGCCTATAGCTATGAGTCTTATTTATTGGCTGCGATTCGCGCTGGCGCAGCTGGTTTTCTCTCCAAATCAGCCCGGAAATCTGAGTTGCTTGCAGCCATTGAGGCGATCATATCGGGCGAACAAGTATTCGACCAGAAGACCATTTATAAGATTCTTAATGACATGGTTTTTTCCAGTGAAATCGATAGTAAGCCAAAGCTAATTGAATTACATGATCGAGAGATGGAGGTGCTCAGACTGGCGGCCAAAGGTAAGTCCAACAAAGAGATTGGCCGAGAGCTTGTCATCAGTGAACGTACGGTCCAAACACATCTTACCAATGTCTTTCGCAAGTTCAACGTTAGTTCACGCACTGAAGCGGTGCTTCGCGCTCTCAAGCAAGGTTTGATCACCTTGGAGGATGTAGAATAGTCTTTTTGTTTGTATCTCCGGAATCGAACGGTCTCATCCCCAAGTGTCAACGGTTTCTTTTGCCTCTCGGTTTTGACTGTACAGCAACACAATAGAATCAGGGTCCTAGTGTAGTGTCAACTCTGAACTGCCACATAAGAAAGTGCAGGTATATTTTCCTGCCGAGGATATGCGGCGTGTCCCCCGCTTCCTCTCGTTCCCCCTAAGAATGGGGACAAGGAGTTGATTGTTTGGATTCCGGATCGCGGTCCGGAATGACAATGCGGCAAATCATAGTTGACTTAAAACTAGCTGATTTTCGCGTCTTTCATTCCATATTAGGAGTACCAGGTTGGACAAAGAGACAATCGAACGCGAGTGGGCGCAGCAGAGGATAGAGCACCTCAATGGTGTGCTACGTGCTATACGTAACGTTGATCATCTTATTGTCCACGAAAAAGACCCGAAACGCCTGCTGAAAAGAGCTTGCGATACACTCATCGAAACAAGGAGCTATTACAATGCGTGGATTGCTCTCATCGATGATTCCGGCCAAGTAGTGGCAACCACTCAAGCCGGTTTGGGTGATGAATTTATACAGATGGCTGAACGCTTGCACCAAGGTGAGTTTACTACCTGTGGCTATGAAGCGCTGAGACAATCGGAATTAGTGACCATTAGCGACCCGCCAATATTTTGTACTGATTGTCCTCTGGCGATTAAATACCAAGGCAGAGCTGCGATGACTATGCGATTGGAACATGAGGGAAAGGTCTATGGCTTAATGTCTGCCTCGATTCCTGCTGACTTTCTGGGAGACGAAGAAGAAGAATCCTTGTTCGAACAAGTAGCAGGAGACATTGCCTTTGCATTGCATGATATCGAACTGCAGGAGGCGCACAAACAAGCCGAGGAGAAAATCCGCATCTATGCTCGTCAGGTTACACAGGCACAGGAGGACGAACGCAAGCGGATTTCTTTAGAGCTGCACGACGAGACTGCTCAAGAACTGATCAGGTTAGGAATGGATATTGATTCACTTGTTGGAGCTGAATCAGAGGACTTAAGAACGGGCTTGGAGGAATTACGTAATAAGGTTGAAGAGGTACTACAGGGAGTACGTCGTCTTAGCCAAGAACTCCGCCCACCGATGCTGGATGCACTGGGTCTGATTGAAGCATTGCGTTGGCTCATTGATGACCCAAGCGTTGAACCGGCAATCTCGGCTTCTTTCAAAATCCACGGTGACCAACGGAGGCTTTCGCCTGAAGCAGAAATGGCACTATTTCGCATAGTGCAGGAATCTTTGAATAATGTAAGAAAGCATTCACAAGCAACCGAGATCAAGATCGAATTGCAATTCCATTCAGAGAAAATCGATATGGCAATCTCTGATAACGGACAGGGATTTGAGCTGCCTAGAGATATCAACGAATTCGTTCGGATAGGCAAACTAGGACTCATAGGGATGCAGGAACGAGCCAAGCTTCTGGGTGGTATCGTGGTGATACAATCAGAGCCTGGCAAAGGAACAACCATAACTATGGAACTCCAAGGATAGGTGAAGCTCTACTGCGAGGCAGGGCGAGCGGGACCTGAAGTAGGCCTGTATGTAAGGAAATAGCTCGTAACCTAAGATAGCAGCAGCGTTTCAGGGAACAATTCCTGAGAGAGGGCTGGATTCAAATGAAGATAGGAGGGGTCGCTACATAAGTGCCCCCTCTTTCTTTTACACCTGCTAAATTGCATGTTTAACCATAGGTAATTCAGTATACAGAAAGTAAAGGCCTACACTTTCCTCATATTATTGGACACTGTTACGCGATAATTACCTTACCTCCATTTGATATTCAGTTTTGTTTCCCGTCAGACGCAATGTAAACTTAACACTTTTCCCTTCGACAAGAAGGGGCTCATATTCACTGCGCAGCCTATTGAAATCGATTGCAAGAATGTACTCAATATATCCAGTTTCTGATGTATCACTGAGATCTTTTCTCCGATAGAAGATTTTTGCGCGAGTCGCTCGTATCCCCTTTTACCTCATCGTATCCAGTGAACCATCTCCAGTAATCGACCAGGTATCCATGTGCCCACATTCCCTATGAATCCCCTGATGTAAGTCGGCGAAGATTTCGGACTGAGAGAGGGAATCCTTGTTTGCAAGTCAGCTCCACGTATTCGCTTCAATTCTTGCAAGCCTTCAAGGTCTGCCCCCCTCCCTTCAATTTCTCTCCATATACAAACGCGTTGCGGATTCAAGGCGCACTGCATACCTTCTACAGGAGCTTTCTTACAGGGGCCATAAAGGCTTTTTGCACTGCAACTGAATAAGGGGCAAACCCCGCCAGTATATGATATGACACAATGTCCACATGAAGAACACAGGGTATTCGCCACCAAATCATCTTTCGACGTGTCTCCTGAAACAATGGGACTAGCGCCGATTGAATCACATGCTGCAATAATTGGAATATCAGGACCACAAATGAAAGCCGATTTGACTCCTGCAGCACAGCTGATAATCACGAATGCATCCAAATTTGATGAGGCTAAAGCATTCTTTTGGGTTTGTCTCATTATAGGTTCAGGGCAGCATGCCGGAAGTGTTTTAGCGAAAACAACGGTTTTCCCCCATTCCTCAATGAGTCCTTTCAGATACTTCATTCCCCTTACACCACCAACATCACATAAATTGGCACAGGCACCACACGATAGTACAGCAATCCTATTTGACTGTCCCAAAGAGTACTTCAATTCTCGGGATGATTTATACTTCGTCTCAATCAAATACGCACGCCCTGTAATCCTGTTTTACTGGCTATCAGCATGACCTGCCCATGTTACTTGAGCAGGTCAAAAGGTCCGGTTCTCTATCACGGCAAATCAAGAACAGTGCCAGAGTTATTCATGAAAAACTCATCTGGGAATTCCGAAGCTAGCCGACAGGACGCGGTAAAACCGGTGCAGTGAGAAACCCCCAGTTTTTGAACATCGATTTTCTTCAAATCCTCCACAGTCCGTACCAATCGTTCAGGCGTTGCACCAATGAGGTGAGTCCCACCGATAATACTATGGACCCGTTCCTCTCCTGTAATCCTTTGCAAATGATGTGTAGTATTGATCATCCCCCGATGACCGCATCCGAGGATCACGATTAATCCCGACTCAGTTTTGATACCCAGCGCAAGGTCGTCAAGAAGCGGATCGGGCTCAAACGAGTCTCCAGTTTTAATGCACATTCCGGCATCAATTTCTTCATAATCGTTGATCATCGGGATTTCACCGGTAGCGACGATGTTATCAGTGATCCACGACAGTTCTTTCGTCAATTGAAAATTTGCTCCTAACGATTCCAATTCTTTGCGCTCAAAAGGAACACCAATGTATTTCTGGAACTCGCCATAGACGGCGTATTTGTCGCCCCACATATCCGGGTGTGCAACAACCTCAATTTCTCCGGTCTGAGCCAAGACATCCTTCATCCCCCCGGTATGGTCATAATGGCCATGACTGATTACCAGCTTATCAATCGAAGAAAGATCGATGCCCATGAGTTGAGCATTGTGCACCACAGACATGCTCTGGCTGGTATCCAGCAAAATCCGAACCCCATTCTCTTCTACCAGTATGCTCAATCCCCATTCAGCAATGACTCCTAAATTAGCTGAGTTCTCGCTTAGGGTAGTAATTCGAATGCTCATTCCTTTTATCCATGCTGACAGTCTTGTTTACTCAATGTTGGCTCCAGGTACTACCCCCCCAATCGATAATCCTAAAACTGTCTTCTTGGGGGCTATTGATGGTGTTTTTAGGTATAAACTAGAAACACATAATTCCGCATGAGAAGATCGATTGACTGTCTCATTATGTCCCTGTACGGGAGTACCTGTTCTCATCGAACACCTCGGGGCTAGTGTAATCTGAAGGATAGTAGGTTTCACTCTTTGCGAACTTGTTGGGATCATAAGGCTCAAGCTTGAGATCTGCTCTCTTGGCATCGATATGAGCAATGGCATCGGCAATCGCTTTGTCCACATCCGGCTCGAAGAACAAGGAGGCTCCGACCTTCTCTCTGTACCCTTTTTCCATCAACTCAACAACCTCGGGGCTATTGTCATACGGGTGAGGCCCAACCATCCAGGTGGTAACACCGGACGCAACAACATATGTTCCTATAGAGATGGCTTTCTCGCTCATCCACTCAGGGGCAAATCCAACCGTAGGAGCATCGCTAACATCATCACCTAGTCCGCCTTCAGTGGCAACCTGGCCAACAAGGGTAAGTATGCGGGAATTGTCAACACAGGAACCCATGTGAAGCACTGGGGGAATACCGATGGTCTGGCAAATTTCTTTGAGGCCAGGACCGCACATTTCCATTACTTCCGGAGTGAGAAGTCCCATCTTGGCACACGCGATGGCATTACAACCAGTGGTGACCACGATGATATCGTTCTTTATCATCTCTTTAACGACCTTGGTCTGATTATGATCATGAGGCAGCATCCTAACATTATTACAACCAACCACACCGGCAGCCCCCCTGATTCGACCGTTCGCAATGTTATCGATCAATGGGCGTAAGGACTGACGGAAGCTTCCACCGAGCATATAGTTGATGTATTCGTGCGAAAAACCAGCAATCAGATTATCTACGTAGTTCGGAATCCTGGTTTCTTTGCGGTTGGGGTAATTATCAATAGCCTTCTTTAGAATATCCTTGGCAATCCCCATCGCTCTGTGCTCGTCCATTTCCATGAACGTACTCCCCTCAATCTTAGCCTTGGGAGAAGTGCTGATGATTTCGGTATGATAACTTTTGGCTACCTCAACCAGCCCCTGCATCACACATTGAATATCTACCACCATCGCTTCGACAGCACCGGTTACCATGGCCAGTTCCTGTGAAAGGAAATTGCCCAAAAGCGGAACACCCTCGCGCATCAGGATTTCGTTGGCAGTACAACATATGCCAGCTAAATTAATGCCATTAGCACCTTTGGACTTGGCATATTCCAGGATTTCGGGGTCATTAGCAGCTTCTACAATCATCATTGAAAGTGTCGGCTCGTGACCGTGAATAATAACATTAACTTCATCGTTGCTGAGCACACCAAAATTGGCTCTGCCTTGTACCGGACCAGGGGTTCCGAAGAGGATATCGCTGATATCGGTTCCGAGCATTGAGCCGCCCCAACCATCGCTCAGGGAAGCCCTCATGGCATGATTCATGATGTGTTCGGCATCCTGATCAACTCCCATATGTGTACGGTGCATAATTTCTACAACCTCTCGGTCAATTCCGCGAGGGGTAATCCCCAGGTTCTTCCAGATTTCCTGCCTCTTTTTTGGAGCCCTGGAAATATAACTTAATTCCTTTCGGGCACTACCAAAATTATCCAGAGCAACCAGGGCCACATCCTTACCGATCTCCTCGTTGGTGCGACCTTCAGTCGAGACATCCAATAATTTCGCAACTGCCATCAGTTTGGCGATGTCTTTAATTTTGTAATCCGGAGCATGACCTTCACAAGCTGCCAGCAGTGTCAAAGCCATATCTCGGCCATGGTCAGAATGGGCTGCCGCTCCGCCAGCAAGATCCCTGGCATAATTTCTTGCGGCCACTGTAGCCCTGGTAGCACCGCACAACCCAACCTCTGTCTTGCCGGTCAATCGGCACGGGCCCATTGAGCAATTTTTGCAGCAAGCAGAGCTACTTCCTATAGGACATGATTTCATCGCTTCGGCACGGTCAAATACGGTATTGATACCATCAGCCGCAGCAATTTCAAGTAATTCTAACGTTGTTGGGTCAATGGTTTTCTTCACAGCTTCTGTCTTGTCAGTCATTATTCCTCCCTAACTTGATTGTTTTCTGGTTAGATGAATTAGGAGCTTTGAGCATTGTTTGCCACAAGAATCACCGAGGTCAGACACGGTTCATCTGCTGTGACGTGTACCACCACTCATTCTCCCTATCTATATCCTAGAATCTCGTATAAGAAGTTACATCAGCCATAGTGCTTGCTTTCATACGGCAGGATTGACTTGGATTCGGTAAGCAATCTCCGCAATAGTCGCTACGCATATTTCACTGTTCACTCTCGGCTTATCATTTACAAAAGTTCTTGACGACTATACGACTAAGAAAAAGCTGTGGTCTTCTACCAACTCATGTGATACAATTCCAAGGCAGCTGCTGCTTGAGAACGAGGAGGTATTATGTTATGGGTTTTGCAATACGGCAAGAAAAAGGAAAATACTATCCAGAAATGGTTTGTGATGCTTGCAGGAAACAAATCGAAGATTGGAGTCAAGCGGTAGTCTGTTGCTCAGCTCCAGAGGAGGGGCGGACCTCACCAGCCATGGTTTTCTGCAAACACGATGAATATGAAAAAACGGGGCCAGGAGCTTCGATGAACATGGATGTTCATCTTTCGCAACTCATAATAAACAAACAATGGGAAATAATACAGGAGCGTCGTTAATACCAAGTCACCTTGAGAGGTAAGCCCAAAGCAAATATAGGAGCAGGTTGTACAATTGGAGACCTTCACAGAACTAAAGGATTTTGTAGAGAATCCTCATTACTATGAACAAAGGCAGAAAAGCCTGGGAGATCTCGATATCAATACAATTGATCCCCCGATTATCGAGTTCATCAGCATCTTGGCAAAGCTGCCTTATTGCTTCACTCTACAAAGCTGTTATGGGCATTTTCTCTACAAAGATCAAAAGAATCCTTACAACGTCGAGCCTTTGCCGACTTCAGGGAATATCACCAGAGTCGAATATAGAATAGCCTATATTGCCTTGTGTATTGAAAATAGCAGTCCAGGGCGAGAGTTGTTTGAATGCTTGAAAGATATCCCGGTAATTGACTCGGACTATATTCAGTTCAGATGTGCCGAGTGGTTCTGGGGAAGACAGGTTAACTCGTATGCATTGCAGGTCGAACCGAGACGATATATGACCAAAGATAAGGTTTGGGTTGACTATCAAGAAGCATTACACATTGAGAAAACGAGAAATCTGTTCTTTGCTGGACTCTGGAAGTTGCTCCAATCACGGATCGAAAGACAATAGCCTGGTTAATAATCAACACACCCGAAACGATGTTCTTTGAAGCAGGAAACAAAAGTTCCAAATCCTCTTTCCCCGACTAGTAAAAACTCTATATCTCTACCCGGTTGGTAATCTCATCAATCATACAAATGGTTCGAACGTATTCGCCGTATTCATTTCTCACCGATGCCGCATTCACAGTAACTTCAATCTCCGTGCCATCTTTTTGTATCATTTTATATTGTTTATTGTAATCAAATCCCTTTGCCATCACTTCATTTAACGCACGCTGAACTACAGAATGATATTCTTGCTGCACAAACCGGATCATGCTCTGGCCAACAACTTCATCAGGCAAATATCCCAGCATTCTCTGTACGCGCGCGTTGCAGTCGATTATGATCCCTTCATTATCAACCGAGATGATCAGCGTTAACGGGCTTTCAAATATGGATCGATATCGCTCTTCACTACGCCGAAGCGCTATTTCCATTTGCTTTCGTTCGGTAATATCACGAAACGTCACCACTGCCCCCACAACCTTGCCGTCTTCAAGTATCGGGGTGCTGGTATATTCCACCTGGAAAAAGGACCCATCTTTTCTCCAGAAAACCTCGTCGTCGACATTTGTACGCACAATACCATCCTTGAACGCAGCATAGATGGGGCACTGCTGGGAAGGATATGGCATACCATTTGATTTTGAATGGTGTACCAGCTCGTGATGGTACTGTCCGATCAGATCGCCGGGTTTGTAGCCGAGCATCCGCGCCGCCGCCGGATTAACAAAAGTGGTTTTACCCTGAGTATCCAAGCCGTAGATACCCTCACCAGCAGCTTCCAGGATGAGTTCGTTTCTGCGTCCGAGATGTTCCGTCACGTCCTCCACCCACTTGCGCGTAGTGATATCCCGAGCAAAGATTGAAACCCTGGTTACCCGTCCATTATTTGGGTTGACAACAGGGAAAACCCTGGTATCAAGGACCATACCTTTGCGATCTTCCTCGAAATGAAAAGGTTTTCCGGTCTTAATGACTTCAGCGATTTGGGATTTTCTTGAGGCCATCAGGTCCGCAGGGAGGAGATCATAGTATGATGCGTCAATCATTTGTTCCAGACTTTTATCAAATCTTTCAGCGGCTACCTCATTGGTTGCAAGGATAGTTCCTCTCAGGTCCATCAGGATCACCGAGTCGGTCGTGGCATCCAGTAACTGCCAAGCTGTTTCCTCACTCTCACCCAGGGCCTCGCGGGAACGCCCGATGTTCTCCAGCATCTGGTTGAGGGTAATAGCAACAAGCCCAAATTCATCTTTGGTATCGATGTAGAACCGTTGCCCAAGTTTTCCATCCGCCACTGATTTTGCGACGCGCTGCAAATTCTGTAAAGATTTAACGACACGGCGGGAAACAATCCAAGCTAAAACACCGCCAACTACCAGCCCCAGTACTCCCAATACAATAGTCCATATTCTAGCTGCATCTAATGAATCGCCCGCGTCATTTGCAGATTTTGCTAATTCCAGACGTATTATAGGTTGAATCTCATTATCGAGAATTACGATAATCTCATTAGTGTCTTGCTCATGTTGTGTGAGAAGTTCATCCAAATCTTCGGTGAGCGCCATGAGATTACTGCCATCGCTCATGACATCATCAAAGTCATCACCTATCTCAGCAAGCCAGCTTTCCTCCAGTGTAGTCAGGGCTGTACCTCGATACATTTCCATATGACCCTGGAAGTCTGCCTGGGCATCCTGGACCTTCTGTTGCCGAGTGGTATCAGGGTTGGAGGTATAATCGTTTGTAGCCTGGGATATTGCCAGCATGTCGAATTTCAACCCGAAAGCCGCTTCGAGCTTAGTGGCTGCATGAGGGTCGCCGGGATCAATCTGGACTATCAACCTGTTGTCCACCGATTCACTGATATCCTCGATATCTTCAAGGAGCGCCTTTATTTCGGTGGATTGCTGATCAAACAGCATTGTAATATCGGAACGAAGCCCGGACGATTCCTCAAAAAGGCTGGATACTTGCTGTCCCGATTGCCGGATTTGATCGTCAGCAGCAAGGACATTGAATTCAGAAATAAGCGATTCAAAATCGGCCTCCGCGTCACCGGCCGTCTCAAGATGCGCAGGGCTTCCGTCCTGAGAATAATCCTGCAATGACCGATCAATCTCGCTGGCGCTAGCCTTCATCTCAAAAACAGCTTGTTCCGATGGAACCTGGATATTGGCGAGCTGATCCAATCGATCATCGGCCTGATCGGCCTGCCAGTAAGCAACGATGACCGTCAGGGCCAGGATCAGGATCAGGAACCCAAATCCAATCCACAGCTTTTGAGCCAATTTAAATTTGCGCCAGTTTTCCAAATTCATCTTTCTTCACCACGTGGCATAAACCTCAATCCCGTGCGGCTATTATACTACGCGACCTCGAATGTGGCTAATGATCGAAGCCGCCTGGTCCGCACGGGATTGGCTTATTTTACTTCAGTGCTTCTGCCACCACTTCCGCCACATCCAGTACCCGGACTTTCTCATCGGCGTCTTTGTCCTTCAGGCCATCTTCAAACATGGTCATGCAATAAGGGCAACTCACACAAATGGTATCTGCATCCTGAGCCAACGCCTCTTCGGTCCGCGCCACGTTGATGTTCTTTTCGCCCGGGCTTTCTTCCATCCACATCCTTCCCCCACCTGCTCCGCAGCAGAACGATTTGTCGAGGTTATGCGGCATCTCACTTGGGGATTTTCCCGTAACTGAAGCGATCGCGTTTCTGGGAGCCTCGTAAACCGTATTGTACCGCCCGAGGTAACAGGAATCGTGGAAAACGATATTGCCGAATCCGTTGGAACCTTTATTGAGTTTGAGTTTACCCGAACTGATCAGCCTGTTGATGAGTTCGGTGTGATGGATAACCTCAAGTTCAATGCCGTATTGGCGATAGTCATTCTTGAAAGTGCTGAAGCAATGCGGACATTGAGTGATAATTTTCTTGACGCCTTTCTCCGTGAATAGTTTGATATTGTCCTGAACCATTTTATCAAAAATGAACTCGTTGCCCAGCCGCCGTGCGCTATCACCACAGCATAGTTCGTCCTTGCCTAGAATGCCCCAGGAAATTCCGGCGGCATCCAGTATTTTCGCTGTTGCCATCGTCACCTGTCTGGCCCGGGCATCGAGCGCTCCGGCGCAACCAACATAGAACAGATATTCGGTCTGACCTGATTCAAACGACTTTACATCCAGATCAGCAGTCCATTTAAGACGTTCCGGTGGAGCGATACCCCACGGATTGCTGCGCTGTTCAATATTTTCGAAAAAAGTATGCAACTCTTCCGGGAAACTGGCATGCATCTCAACCATGTGTCGGCGCATATCCACGATTCTGGGAACGTGTTCGATGAACACCGGGCACACTTCCATACATGCGCCACAGGTAGTGCAGGCCCAAAGGATTTCCTCGGATACGCTGCCTTCGTGACCGTCCCCGATCAGGGCCTGTATGGCATTACCGCCGTTATTACCTTTGGCCAGCGCCGTGCCATTCTTGAGCAGATTGACCTTGATATCATGCATCACCAACCGGGGATTCAGTTTCTTTCCGGTTGAAGCGGCCGGGCAGACATCGGTGCAGCGTCCGCATTCGGTGCAAGAGAAAGAATCGAACAACCCCTTCCACGAAAACTGATCGATCTTCCCAACCCCGAATTCCTTGCCCTTGGCAAATTCTTCCCTCGTTTGAGTGTTAACCTTATCAAGGCTCTTGAAAAAGCAATTGGGGATAGCCGTCAGCACGTGCATGTGCTTGCTGTAGGGAAGATAATTGAGGAACCCCAGCAATACGATGGCATGAATCCACCAGAAAACCTCAGCCCAGGTATCGAGGCTATCCGCCGAAGCGCCATCAAAAGCAACGGAAGCCACCGCGCTTGAGATTAGCATGTAATCTTCCGCGCCTTCAACTCCATTGGCGATCTCGGCCCCGTGCAATCCAAAGAAGGCGATCATCAGCATAGCCACCATGGAGAGGACCACAAAGGCGTCCCGGCTCTTGGCGTCTATATATGAAGGGGGAAACAGGAGCCTGCGCCCCACCGCCATGATTACCGCGATCAGGGCCAGGATGGAAACGACATCAAAAATCGCCGCCAGCGTATAGTAGACCCCATTGGGCAGGTCTGAAAGAGCGATCTGCTCGGAAAACAGACCGTGTAACAGGAATTCCAGATTGGCAATCATCAGGACGATGAAACACCAGAAAAGTACGAAATGATTCACTCCGAAGGTGCGCTTGACCACACGCCGCTGGCCAAAGGCGAAAAACAGCATGTTCCAAAGTCGCGCTCCGATAGCGTTGAAACGATTGTCCGGCTGCCCCAGCGCTATCAGACTGAATTTCTTATAAGCGCTCCAGGCGAAAAACAGCATAGCTGCTGCAAGAACTATTGCAAATGCGGTTACGTTAGTCGACATATCTCTACTCCTTGCTGGTCATTATTGTTTCCATAGCAGCGGAATCACCCGCTCCACCATTGCGCAAATGCCTGATGCGTTCCGTGATGGCGGGAACTATCTGGAAAAGATCTCCCACAATTCCATAGGTCGCAACCTCGAAAATAGGGGCTTTGCTATCTCGGTTGATAGCGATGATCACGTCGGATTCCTGCATTCCGACCAGATGTTGAATAGCGCCGCTGATGCCACAGGCTATGTAAATCTTTGGCCTGACTGTCTTCCCGGTCTGGCCTACCTGTCGTTCAACCGGCAACCAACCCGCCTCCACAACGGCGCGAGAACACGACACCACTCCACCCAACTCATCAGCCAGTTCTTGCAATATATTGAAATTTTCGGTCCCACACATACCTCTTCCCCCAGAGACTAATATCTCTGCCGCAGCCACATCGACCGCGTCCCCACGCTGGTCCCTGATTATTTCCAGCACTTTGGTGGAAAAGTCCTCTTCCCTTGCCCCCATCCACTCTGAGATGATTTCCCCGGTTCGGGATATATCCTTTGGTGGAAGTGGCATGACGTGAGGCCGTACTGTGGACATCTGCGGTCGTGTCTGTTCGGTCATAATAGTGGCCATGATATTGCCGCCGAAAGCCGGACGAGTCTGCATCAGAGAGCCTTTTTCATCCACATCCAGCCCTGTACAGTCGGCTGTCAGGCCCGTGGACACGATGGTGGCAATAGCGCCCGCCAAGTCCCTACCCAACCCGGTCGCTCCGAACAATACGATCTCAGGCTTGTATTTGTCTATAAGATAGCAGTTTGCCTTATAATAAGGCTCCGTACGATAGTATTTGAAAATGGGAGCATCCATCAAATACGCCTTGGTAGCCCCATAGGCAAATGCCTCCCGGCAAAGCTGTTCAACTTCGTACCCGATGACCACCGCGCAAAGCTCAACTCCCAGTTTCTTTGCCAGTTCAGCCCCGGCACCAAGAAGTTCCCATGAAACCTCTGCGGCTTCGCCCTCAGTCTGCTCAACAAATACCCATACCCCTTTGTATTCCTTGAGTCTGGCAGATGCCTCATCTTCCTCTTCGACCTCTTCTTCAACCGCTCCGCTGGCCGCTTTTTGAGCTGCTATCTCTTCCAGTATTTTCAACTCTTCGGGAGTGAAATACATCTCAAGCGCTTCGGCAGGGCAAATCTTGACGCACTTGCTGCATCCGATGCATTTGCTGTTATCGATGATGGGCTCGCCCTGATCATTCATTTCGATGGCGTTGGATTTACTGCAGGAACTCTGGCAACGAGCGCCGCAGGCAATGCATTTCCCCTCTATCAGTTGAGCCACGCCACGCGGTTTTTTGATTTTCTTTTCCTCGGTCATGCGTTATTCTCCCTGATCAATCAATTTGTTACCCGATGAACATCAGGTCCTTTTCGACCAATTTTCCTACCAGCAACTGAGCGGTTTTATCCGGCTCGTTCATCCCGTCTCCGATGATTTCGCCCTGGTCCCGTTCCGGCGAGAATATCTTGCGTACCTGGGTGGCCGATCCGTTTAGCCCGATTGTCTCGGGATCTAGCCCCATAATCGAGTTGTCCCACACGCTCACTTCGGCATCCTGAGCCATCAGCCGCATCGGCACGGTGGGATAGCGCGGCCTGTTGATCGAGCGAACCACCGAGATCAGGACCGGCAAATCCGATTGTACTCTTTCGTGCCTGCCCTCCAGTTTCCTGCGGGCCGTCATTCTGTTGTTTTTGAAATCAACATTTTCGATATTGTCCACCAAAGTCATTTGCTGATATCTCAGACGTGTGGCGATACCCGGCCCAACCTGGGCCGTATCCCCATCGATGGTCTGCTTTCCGCAGATGACTATGCCCACCTCTTCCTTATCGGAAAGTCTGCGGACGGCTTCTGCCAGCACTCTGCTGGTGGCAAGCGTGTCAGCGCCGCCAAAGGCCCGGTCACTCAGCAGGATAGCCTCGTCCGCCCCCAGGGCCAGGGCTTTTTTGAGAGTTTCCTCCGCGTTGGGGGGACCCATCGAAAGCACAGCCACCCGAAAGCCGTATTTATCCTTTAGCCTGAGGCTCTCCTCCAGAGCGTGGATATCGAAAGGATTGATAATAGAGGGCACTCCGTCCCTAATAAGGTTGCCTGTTTCGGGGTCCACTTTGACCTGAGTGGTATCCGGAACCTGTTTGATACATGCCACAACTTGCATTTAACGCACCTCCTTGCGCAGGAAACATTTATTTACTTTTAAATCAGTCATAAAAACGAGATGACTGTACCATCTATAACAATGCTTGGCTTAGCGATTGGTCTCCGCCGGCCATCTTCCCCATTCAAATTCGAGTAATTGCTGCCTGAATACATCATAATCTACGGATGCATCACCTTCATCATTAATGGCATCTTCCAGGGCCTTTGCCCCCATGCCGGCAGCGGTCTGAACGAAATAGATATCGTTTTCATTGAATCGACGGGGCTGATCGGTATGCACCCGCATGATTCCCAATGCCTCGTTATTCAGCATTATGGGGACGGAAAGAACCGAAACGATGCCCTCTTCCCTGGCCAGCTCGCCGTATTGGATTTCGTCCTTTTCGGTTGCATCGGCGATAACTTTGGGATTACCCTCAAGCGCTTCCGAAATGTTCTTTTCCGCCGATGCCCGGCACTTGCAGACGTAATCCTCGCTCAACCCGTAAGAGGCCATATGGCGTAGGCCTCGTTTGTCGGGAGTGAAAAGAGCCATGCAGCACCCTTTGGCCCTTACCTCTTTAGCGACATTGGTAACAATCGATTGCAGGGTAGATTGAATCCTGTCCGCCCAGTTCGCTTCCGCCAGCACTTCGTTCAAACTGCAATGATGATCGCTTTCCGCCTTTATTGAACGGACGCCGGCAGCTTTGGGCAGGTTCGCAACTGAAGATGGCCGACCCGCTTCCTGCTTGACGTTTGCTTTCTGCTGAACGCTGTGAGTGCAACTTTTGCACTGGTCGATACCGCTGGTTTCTTCACAATAAGACCCCGTTTCTTTCCAGCATGGTTTGGCTCCGATAGCCTCGGCCGAACTGTGCAGGCAATCCATGCAGTCCTCGGTCTCCCAACAAGGATATAATCGCAAATAATAGCGTACCGCTCGGGCAGAAAGTCCTTCTCCTGCCAATCGTTGAACGAACTCCAGGCGCTTTACGTCCATTTCAGAAAACGCCCGCTTTCCACTCCGCCTTTTAGGTGGCTGAATTACGCCAGATCTTTCCCATGACCGAATGGTCTCGGGATGCACATCAAGCAACTCTGAAACTACACCTATCGAATAGATCGGTTGATTTTGACTTGTTTTTAGCATTTTATACTCCTTTCTGAAGTATCATTAGACCTCATATATTATTCCCGTTTTCTCACTATGCCGGTATTGTTCCCGGTACTACCTCTTCCTCCATATATTCCTCCTCCAGATAAGGCATTGGGATGTCTACCATAGCGTTTACGATAAACTCAACCAGGCCGGTATAATGGATATTTGCTCTTTCTTCCAGTTCGTAATACCCGATCAAATCCCTGAACTGCTGTTTGCAGTTGGAACAGGGCGCGCAGACATATTTCTTGATATCCGGCGTGATCACATCCTGGAAAGTATCGAGCACCTGTTTAACTTTCATTCTGCCCGAAATTCCCAATTTCCAGTCCGAGATATTCATTGATGACATAATGGCAAAAGCACCGCCTCCACCACAGCAGTAGTTCTCTACACCCTGAGGGTTCATCTCCCTGAAACCGGGGCAAATATGCCGCAGTATTCTTCTTTGGGGCTCAACGATCCCTTCCAGCCTGACTATGTTGCAGGGATCATGCAGTGTAACCGGGAAGTTATTTCGTTGAGGATCAAGTTTAAGTTTCCCGCTGAACACGATCTTTTCAAGTAAGGGCAAGCAGCTTTCCCTGGGAATGTTGTATTCGCCATGCAGGACTCTATCGGCTATTACCAGAAGCGCCTTATGAGCATGTCCGCATTCCCCTACAACAATTTTATTAACTCGCAGGTCTTTAGCAATCCTGGCATGGCTGTAAGCGATTTTGGCAAGCTGAATATCGTCATACCAAACACCGTAATTCACCGCATCATAGCCAACAAGCTCGCTGGAAAGTGTCCAACTAAGACCTGCCTCCTCAAAAATGACCGCAAACGCCGCCGGGTTCTCCGGCCATGAAACAAATTCCCCGGCATTATGAATAAGGAGGATATCCGCCCCCTTCTTATCGACGGGTATTTTGATCTTCCTACCGGTTTTTTCTTCAATTTCCTCTTCCATGAATTCAATGAAATTAATCAGCGCTTTGGGTTTCCAACCAGTGCTGGACCCGACCTCAAGTTGCTGAACGGTTCCTTTTTCATGCAGTTCCTTGGGTGCGATTCCCATCTCTTGACTAAATATTTTCCGGAGTTCGTGAGTGATCAAGCCATTATCAAGAGCCAACGGACAAGTCTGAGCGCATCTTCGGCAGAGCGTGCATCGGTAGGCCGATTCGGCCAGTCTGGCAATGGTGGTCCAGTTAAGGTCGATATCATTGCCGTTCAGCCAGGAAGCGAACCGGTTTTCTCCATCGATATATTTTTTGTAGATTCGGCGCAGAATCTCTGAACGATACGTTGGTCGGTATATTTCCTGATAGCCGCTGGCCTCATATATCGGGCACGCATCGTTGCAGGTCTGGCATTTTATACAGTATTCCATCGAAAGCGTCAGCGGTTGCAGGAAGGTCCAGTTGTTCTCTTTGGAGAAAAGCTTTTTCAGCCCCGAAAGGAATTTGGCCACCAGTTCATCCTCTTCTGCCTTGCTTTGCGGTTTGGGGATCGCCAGCGCAACGACTCCATCAAAGGAATGTTCATATCTCTGCTGCTGACCCTCTGTAAGCGGTCCTGTTCCCGGATGATTCATGTCATGACAGGGAGCAGGAAGCGGCATAAGGTCCCCGGGGGTAACGATCGCCAACGGTCTGCCGGGATTCTTGCTGATATCATTGAGTTTGATCGGGTCTTTTCGCATGCCTCGTTCCTTCCTTTCGATCCGGGTTTTCTGTCGCTTGCCTATTGGCGATATCGCTCCAGCGGTTAATGCCCTCGATATGGGGGGCAGCCCAGTTTATCGGTTGTGCCAGTAAAGGTTGAAGTTGTTGTTCTATTTTGCCACCTCTCAAGTGCGGTGCATCATCCCACCGCACCGAGTTGTAGGTGAAATGTTTCATGAAGAAATGCATCATGTTGGTGTGCGGCAGGTAAGCCAAAAACAAACCGATCAGTATGATATGGGAAACAATGATTCCATCCGGGCTGCCCGAATCCCCAAAAGTAATCAATCCCTTTACAAATTCACGTGCCGCTGAGAAGGTTGAATCGGCAAAGGCCCAGGCGCATATTCCCGTTATGAAAATACCGAGGACCAACACGATATTGAAATATTCGATTCGTCTGGTATATGGCTTCATGTTGCTGTCGACAAGTTTGCGTACCAGAAGGGCAAGGCAACCTGCCGCACCAGCCACCAGAGCCGTAATTCCCGTTACCAGAGTAAGATAGTAAATCAGTTTTCCCCAGGTACTGGCTGATTCTCCTGATACCACCACATCACCCAGTATCATCAAAGAGCCCACAATCAGAAGAAAAAAGAATCCCACGAATAGAAATATACCCATATGGAATGGGTATACAATGTACCATAAGCTTCTATTCTTTTCATAATATTCACGGAAGCAGAGAATCTCCTGCCCCATGAATTTGATCTCTCCCAGGACATTTTTCTCTTCTTCAGGTTTTGTCCACCATTCCGACTCTTCAAGATAAGAACCACCCCATGGGCGCTTGGTTTCGCCGGCGATGGGATAGAGTTCCCATCTCAAGTGAATAGGCATTTTTGAATACTTAATAAATTTGGACACAAACCCCACTATGAAAACCAATGCCAAAACGTATGTTGTTATTTGTAAAATATTTTCCATCTATAAATCCCACCATATATCCATTCATTACCATTGCTATATGTGCTAATTCAAACTAACTCTCATCCACTTATGGATAAAGAAAACTGGGTTTTATGGCATCTCTGGGCAATCCGGCGATCTTGCAAACGCCTTCAGCTAATCCGTTGGGGAACATTTTCTTCATTTGCCTGAGGCTAAAACTTGTCTCCCGCGATAGTTTGCGGACTGGCGGGACGATCCCGAATTCAAGGTAGTACTGCCTCATGTGTACAATCACCTTCCATTGGTCATCCGTTAGTTTGCCCAAACTCTGTTCTTTTGCCAGAGTTTCAGCAACATCCGGGGTCCATGTCGAGGGTTCCGTCATGTATCCTCTTTCGTCTACTTTCGGTGTTGGAGCAGGTTGTTCTTGCAGCGTTTTCATCACACTTCCCTCCTTCCGTCCTAAGTTATGTACCATATTATACATCAATACTATTACTTAAGTCAAGTATTTATAATATATCATATATATTTGTATATTAGTATTATGTATAGTAATATGTATATATAGTATGTACGTGTATTGTTATACTAGGTTACATTACTATATGATAAGAGGTGGAAGTGGTATAAAAGCATTTAGGTGATAGATGGAACGGAGAAAGGCTTATTCTTTAACAACAATAGATGGGGGATGCCGGTGGGCTGGAGAGGTGAAGGAAGGGTTTTGAAGTTTACTCAGACACGGGTGTTCCACATTGTGCTTGGTTGTGGTGCAGTTGACAACCATCGCACAGGTCTTCATCGCTGGAAACCAGACAGTAGGTCCCATCTTCTTTCCAGCATGGCTTGGCACAACCGGCGCTCTGAGTCTGGCGCATACAACCTGGACATTCTTGCATATTCCAGCAAGGATATAGCTGCAGGTAATGACGAATTGCGGTAAGATTTAACCCTTCGCTTGTCAGCTTACGAATGAAACGCAACCGTCTTAGGTCCTCTTCCGAATAGAATCGTTTCCCACTTCGCCGTTGTGGAGGCCCGACAACACCACCCTTTTCCCATTGGCGAATGGTTTCGGGATGCACATCCAATATTTCTGACACAACCCCGATAGGGTAAACCGGTCTGTCTGACATGAATACTCAGGTCTCCTTGAGGCAATTCTAATGACAAATATAAATGATGTCAACTATATCTCTTCAGTATAGGCTTTTAGCTTACATGGCATTAGCTGCTCGCTTGGAAGTGGTTTTGGAGTGGGCAAATTTGAGACTTTCGGTAGATATGGACACAACCATCCCCATTTCGGAGCATGAAGCCATTTTTGCTAACATTTTGCTAACGAACTTATTGCTACTTGCCAATACCAGATGACACCATAAGGTACAAATGGAGTTTGAAAGAACAGACAGGTTGATCATAAACACTACTGGTTGTTCCTCGATGGCACATCGGGCTTGTTTCTTTTAATCCGGTGGCAATATTTAACTAATACACAGGAAATATCTATCTCCTGCATGAAGACTTTGGCTGTTACAACAAAAGGTATCCTCGTTTTGGAGCGAATATATTTAACGCACCACCCCTCAGCCGAAACGGATTGATAGTCCGTTTCACATGGTTAGCGCGCCGTGTTCAGCACGCTGACGTTGATAATACAGCACAAAAATTTAATAATTTTATAAAAAAGTCGGGGAGTAGCGCAGCCTGGTAGCGCGCTGTGTTCGGGACGCTGACGTTGATAATACAGCACAAAAATTTAATAATTTTATAAAAAAGTCGGGGAGTAGCGCAGCCTGGTAGCGCGCTGTGTTCGGGACGACGACGTTGATATTACAGCACAAAAATTTAATAATTTAATAAAAATTCGGGGAGTAGCGCAGCCTGGTTAGCGCGCCGTCTTCGGGAGGCGGAGGTCGGAGGTTCGAATCCTCTCTCCCCGACCAAACCTTCTCAATAATATTCATTCACCCCTTTTTCCCCTTCTCATTTATAAGCACATTTGTTATTAAATCGAAAATCAGCCCACATCTCTTTAAATGGACTAATTTCAACTTCTTGAAATTGCTTATCCTTCCACTTCTTTAGCTTGACTCATTTATGTAGATTGGATAGGATAAGGACGCTCTATGCAAAAGCAAAACTTTGCGGATTAGATTGTATAAATGGCATTCCCGCAAAAAGGTTGGAATGGTCCCATACTGAATTTATGTCTGAGCCGGATAAGAATCAAAATGTCGTGTTTGTTGGATCGTTAGACCAGTCAGAATCGCGAGTATCACGGCAACAGAAGTTAAGACCAGAACGCCTCCCGGGCCGTTTTCCATGAAATAAGCCCGAATCCTCCCGAAATTGATGCCAATCGCCATCAGGATGATACTGTTTCTCACCCTTGCAAGCCCACGAATTCTCAACTTTACATTGTGCATTTTCCGTTTGAACTGACTGATCGTTCCCTCTATTGCCGGTCTCAGACGACATTTGCGTCGATATTCCTCTTTATTCAGTTGTTGCCGCCTTTGGGCCAGCAAGACCTGCCGGTCAGTAAAGGGGAGACTGTAAAACCGCTTTCCGCCTCGAACCGGGCACTCCTCGAGCCGATGACAATTACCGCATACCTCGGTAGCAAAGTGGGCAATATGGCGACCAGCTTCACCTTTGTCGATTTGTTCATAGGGAGAATTACCCTCCGGGCAGGAAACGAGCGAGTTGCCTTCAAAACGAAATTCAGTCAGCGAGAGCTTGTCCGTCGATTCCTTCCGACCCTTCACTTCGGTGGGGATGATGATTACCTTCTCCTTTTTACATACCCTCTCTGAGTTCTCCCCCGTATAGTTGGCATCAGTGATCATCTCCGTAACACCGGTTCTTTCCTTGATTCCAGGCAACCTTTCTGCCAGAAACTCATCATCGGACGTTACATTCTGTTCAACACAGATATCCGTCAGCAACTGCACCGGGTTTTCCGGCGCACAGGTTTCCGTCACATTGAACATATGCCCCTTATGGTTCCCTCCGGCTTTGCGTCGAAAAGTAGCCGAATCATCTGCGGGATTTTGTAACGATTGGGCGCTGATCTCCTTCGACGGTTTTGCTTCTATCCGCGTTTTATCTTCCTCTTCCACTATGTCGAATGGCTCCAGCAATACTCTGCCGATATGCTGATAGCTTTTCAAAGCGCTGATTGCCTCATCACCGGCATATGCCTGATGAAGCTCGAACAGCAACGCCCCCACCCGCTTCAAGTGGCCATTTATTTCAGAGGACCTCGGATGGTAAGCAATATGATCGGCCTCTGTTTCTACATACTTGATTACCAAAGACTGCCACCGCTCTTGCTCTCCCTTGCCAAGATCACGGTAGAAGTTCTGTAATACTTTGACGATCAGTTCCAAACGGGACATCTGTTTGATGAACGACCCTGCAAAGCTGGAATCCATCCGTTGGGTTTTGGCATCCAGTCCCAATCGCTCTATAGCGTCATCAGTTATTCCCTCAAATTCCTGTTCCAGCAGGTTGCACCCCGTTTCCGCTTCGTAGTCCAACAGGCGCTTTCGATAGTAGTAGATTGTCCGTTCGGCAATCGTAACTTCCCCCAGGTTTTCCAGTCCCAAAGCATAGGCAGTGAGAAGATTGAAGTGGAACTGCTCCAGAAGCTCCTCGTCAGTATAGTCGAACATCTCTTTGATGATCTCCATCCCAATCAGGATGTTCACCGGGAAATTGGGGCGACTGTCTACATCTCTATATAAAACCGCATATCGGCGTTCATTGATCTCCTTGAAAACAAATTCCCTGAATGCAGGAGCCCAGCTTTTTTTCATCAGCTTCTTCACCCCGGTGGGAAGCTGGTCCACCGTATTAAAAAAACTCATTTGCTCATGCCTGTGATTCTCTCTGAACATCTCTTACCCCTTGAGTGAATGTTGTCTCCATCTCAAGTGTAGCTCATAGCTGGCTTAGTCTCAATAAGAACGCTCCCACCTTTTTGCAGGAGAGTCATAAATGCAATCCATTAATTGTTAGGTTTCAATCGGTGACATCCAATGAGAAGAATTCTGTTGAATATAGCACATTGGATTGGCTTTGTTGCACAAATGCGAATAAGCGGTTAATCTTGCCGTGGGGGAAATAGAGAAATGGGAGTATCCCCCACAATGAAAAAGCATCCCTCACCAACCCGCTACAAAGTTACTAATTGGTCAGA
>Ga0233437_1002316_pt1 | contig 29468 bp, 47 predicted proteins | sample SI_122_August201_FD_182714 | JGI IMG/M metagenome (GOLD analysis project Ga0233437, IMG submission 182714) | Seawater microbial communities from Saanich Inlet, British Columbia, Canada - SI_122_August2016_200_MG | ecosystem: Environmental > Aquatic > Marine > Inlet | place: Canada: British... | reverse complement strand
GTTGTATAGCTATATGCATATACAATTATACAACGATATGCGAAACAGACTAGATAACCCATAAGGCGTAATAAGGCGTTTTCTGGGAAAATCTGGGAAAAACTGGAGGTTAAGATATGAAAAACGTAAAACTGATTGAACTGGAAAGTTATTTAAAGCAGATTAATGCCCACTATGGCAGTGACTTGGAACTAAACCAGGCTTACGGAGGGTACAGGATTGTCGATAGGGGCGGCAGCAGAGACTTGAGCAATCGTGGCTCTAGATCGGAAACTATGCTTTTCTTGCAGGGTATCGCTTGTGCTATGCACAGACTATCACCGGGTTGCGTATGATGGACAGTGGCCTCCTAATCGAGGCCACAAGGTACAAGCTATCAACTATGGCAGCTTGTGTCCTGTAAAATCGTAGGATAGATTTTTATGCAAGGCGTAATAAGGCGTTTTCTGGGAAAATCTGGGAAAAACTGGAGGTAAACAGAATGAAAACAGTTAACATTGAAGTCTACTCAATAACCGAATTATCAGAGCAAGCGCAGGAAGTGGCGCACTCAAATCACCTTGAAAACTTTGACCACTTCTGGTTAGATGATTCTATGAACTCCGTTAGCAAGTTTGCAGACCTGTTTTATTGCAAGGTGACAGACTACTCAATAGGTGGGCAGTTCGATTATATAGAAACAGATATAGATAACGATTGTATCAGAGGTATAAAGCCTGCCGACATACCTTTAGACTTTCTTGACGGTTCAGGCTATTGTTTGGACAGTGATATATTGGAAACGTTTCATAGCTCAGTCAAAGTAACTGGAGACGTTAAGACTGCTTTCAATGAGGCCGTTGACGTTGCAGTCAAACACATAGTTGCTGACTTAGAATACCATGCAAGCATGGAATGTTTCACGGAAATGTCAAACGATAATGATTGGCAATACCTTGAGAACGGAACTTTATTTTAATAACCCTTGAAAGGGGCACACAATGGACATCAACGATACAATCAAAGCAATGTTAACAGAAAACACAGGTAAAGCAATGTGCGATTCTGGCGGTACTGACGGTCGACACTGGCAACGGAATCAGGAAACCAACTTTAACAATGAACCTGAGATATGGTTTGACCCTATCCATGAAAATTATACTGACAGTGAAAGTATCTGCTTTACCGTGTCGGTTTACAAGTACCTGACAAGTGGTATACTTGAACTTGACGACCTGTGCAGCGAGTTCAACACGCTTCCAGTTGATGATTGGAACGGTGATTACTACGGCACAAGTGAAGTTGGTAGTTGTTGGATTGATAGCTTGGAACGGGAACTAACCCCGGTTGGCAAGGCATTTAATACCTACAATGGTGAATGCTTCCTATCTCAAACCTTGCAAGGTCAAATGTTTGAGCATGGAGACGATAGTAAATATCTATTATTGCAAATCCACCAGGGCGCAGATGTCAGGGGGGGCTACACTGACGCTAAACTATTTAAGCTGAATAGTTGGATTGAGCATATAAACCCGTGTCCATCAGTATATGGAACTATTGATGGCGTGGAAGTTGGAACAGGTTACAACGGTTGGAGCTTAACCACAGAAAACGGGCAACCAGTGCCGGTTAACATGGAATCTGAAGTTAACCTGACAGTCTGCATGGACATATAACCAACTTTTGTGGCTTCGATCGAGAGGCCACAAGGTACAATCTATCTACTATGGTAGCTTGTACCTTATAGGAAATAAGATCGTTTACAATGGAAGGTTGGGTATAATGCATAGTAAAACAGTTAGCAAACTAGGGCCTACCAAGTGGTGGCGCAAGGAAGTAGCGCAGGTAAAGCGGTCCAGGTTGCGCAGAGCCTGGAAGCAAGTAACAATCTACTTGATAGTTGGGGCAATAGCCTACTATGTAAGCAGTTGATTATATGCAAACATAGTTGTATAGCTATATGCATATACAATTATACAACGATATGCGAAACAGACTAGATAACCCATAAGGCGTAATAAGGCGTTTTCTGGGAAAATCTGGGAAAATCTGGTTGGTTCCATTTTGGAACATACCACAAACACTTGAAACTGGAGATAGAATGGATATCAGGAGACTAATAGCAGAACTTGAAGATGCAATGTCCGCCAGCGAGACTATTACTTTCATTGCATCGGATGGAAACGGCACAGAAGCTCCGATAGAAAGCATCTATTTTAATAAGAGTGATGGCAAGTTGGAAATCGAACTGCCACTTATCGATGATGTAGAATTGTTAGACTTGCGATAATTAAACCGTGGCAATCACTTAGGTTGTCCACAAACACTTTAATAAAGGAGATAGAATGAAAGTAAAAGACTTAATCCGTAAACTTGAAAAGATTGACCCGGAAAAGCCCGTGACTGGTACAATGAGACTAGAAACGGAACTTAGTTATATCGATCTTGATGGTAAGATTGCCGTACAGGAATATCTTGATCAGGTAACCATTTTAATAAGCGATCAGGTGCAGTAATCGAAACAGGGGCAAACGCCCCTGTCAGTCACATAATAGCCGGACGTGGTGACTCTGAAGAGAACATCCGGTACACTCAAGATGGAGGTTGAGAGAATGGAAGCGACAATTACTAAAAATGGACTGGTATTAACTGCCGAACAGGAGCGATTGTTGGAGACTGGCAGCGCATTCTTAGAAGGTGGTAGTAATGAATAACACAATTTATAACCACAAGCTAGTGACTGCGCAGGTAGCAATGATATTAACCTTGCTGGCAATGCTGGCAATAACGGAAGGTTGGCTATAATGAACAGTAGACCGGATTGTTTTTGGAGACGAAGGTATAATAAGGATTTTCTAACGGTACGAAGGTATAATAAGGATTTTCTGGTAAAAACTGGAGGTAATGGACAATGAAAGCAACAACTAAACCCTACCAGGCGCACCAATAACGGAAGGGGTAAATCATGAACATGCGAACACTAAAAAGCATTGCTTTTATAATTCTGTTGGCGGTTACGCTGGCACTAGCAGTGTGCAAGATAGAGATTATGCAAGGCTGAAATAGTAAAGTAGTGGGGATTATTTCACTATAAGGCTGTTTCTGAAAAAAGCGGGGAAAATATGAGCGATGATATGCTGGGGAAATATCGACATATAAATAAGTTGTGTCGATGGGGTAAACATGAACGGAGGAATGTGATGATAATCTGGAGAAAGATGGGGTGGTGTTTGCTAAAACAAAAAGAAACTTTGTCAGTAAAGATTTGACTAAAGGTAGCTACACGGTATACTCTATTGAGCATCTACCTGAAGCATTGAGAGAGAGGCTTGGAGTTTAATTTACAGGACAGAAAGAAGGAAAATAATGAATGACAAAAAATCACCGGACAAGCTACCGGACAAGCTGGATTTGTGGCGTTTAACAAGCCTATAGAAGCATAACAGGACTTAACAGGAGGAAAGAGAATGAGCGTTGACGGGCGAGAAACTGATGGCGTTTTATTTGATGATGTATTCAAGGAATTTCCAAATGCAAAGGACGGTAGGTAATGACAACAGCTAAGAAAACAGTTCACTCAGAACTGGCAAGAATCCAACAGGGACTTCATGTCCCAAAAGACCAGAGAAATAACTTTGGCAAGTATATGTATCGAAACTTTGAGGACATCTGCAAGGCTGTCAAGCCATTGCTGGGTGACTGTACGCTCACTGCATCTGACTCAATCAGACACATAGGCGACAGGTACTATGTCGAAGCAGAGCTAACCTTGACGCTCTCAGGCGAGGCTGTCCAGGTTACCGCGTGTGCAAGGGAGACGGAGGACAGGAAAGGAATGGACGATAGTCAAATAACAGGAACGGCAAGTTCCTACGCTCGCAAGTACGCAGCCAACGGAATGTTCCTACTAGATGACACTAAGGACGCAGACACAGACGAGTATAACAACGAGTCGAAGGCAACCAAGCCTGCACCAAAACCAAAACCAAAGAAAGCACCTGAACCTGCACAACAAGAAGCTGAAATGCCAACCATCACACCAGAGGATGACAAGGCTACTAAAGAGGAAATACTGGGAAAAATCAAGGAGTCCAAATCTACTGTGCATATTGGCAACATTTACAAAAAGCATAGCGACCAAGCAAGAGCAGAACATTGGTTAGACGAAATGATAGCCGAGTGTTCAAGATGCAAGATGATTTTGCAGTTGGAGGAAAAGTAATGGGTAAGCCAAATTACCACGCCAAGAGGAACAGACTGCTTGAACCTGATTACTTGAGGTACATGTCTACCGACTGGATAGACATCAGAGAGAGGTCTGGTCTAAGCAGGAGTGAGCTTGCGATTCAAATCAAAATCTCACGACCTACGATTCAGCACCTTGAGGAGCATGTAGGGACACCACACTTGGAGACGGTCAAGAAGCTGATAAGGTTCTGGGAGAAGCAAGGGATTGTAATTCCTAGGTTTGAGTTGGTACAGGTTGACAAAAGTAAATAATTTATAACTCTGTCTTGACAGGGTTATAAACATAGGTTATACTACATCACAGGGGTTGAGATAATCTCAGCCCCACACTCAAAGAAAGGGAAAATCATGGGTATAGAACAAGAAACACACAAGCACTTACAACGGCAGGAAGACAAGCAGAGAAAGCTTGAGTCTATGACGGAAAATCATGGCGCGTTCTATGATTGGTGGGACGAACGGCTAGAGAACAAGAACGATGATTTTTACAGTGACTTTGCAGACATAGTATTAGCTGTCGAGGAAGACTATTGCCTTCACAACATAATGGAGCTTGAGTGCGAGGGTAAACCATTAGACCCGATGCCTATTATAAAGTCATGGCTTGTTAATGTAACTTTAAGACGCATTGTGTGTGTATGTAACGCATGGGACGCTGAAGTTCAACGCAGAGTGGAGGAAGCCAATGGCTAAACGAAGACAAACACAGATTCCAGGCTACGAGGGATATGTATCTGACTGGAGCAACGGCGTACTTGATGAGTCAGGTACTACTTTGGTACGGTCAATTCAAAGGGTCATCAACGAAGCCTGTACCAACCTTGACATGGTGAGTACTTACGATGATGCTAATAAACTTGCATCAACAATTATGGAGGCAGTTGAACAGTATCGTGAGCACATTAAGAATTACCCTGATTTCTAAGGAGGCGAGTAATGAATAAAGCAGAACTAACACACATGATACTTATGGGGCAGGAAGTATTTACTGATGGTGTGTATGTCGGCACTGAGGAGCAATGGTTGAAAAAGTGGCGTAAGCATGAGGGTGGATTAAAGCGAACAGATGCTAGTATTATGGGAGTCGTTAAGGCAAACGCACTAGATGTAATCCAGCTAGAAGTATTGGAGGATGAGTGATGAAACTTAAAAATCCAATGATGCTTTACGGCAGAACTATATCACATGTTATCATCTACGAGGAGGAGCGAGACGGCAACTTCGTAATAGGCTATGTAGACGAGGCTGAGTTTGATGATGATGGCTCTGACTTGAACGAGGACTCACTTGAAATGCTGAACGCTAAGTACTCTGACTACATTGATGAGCTGGCTTACGAGTGGGGCTGTGGAGAATGAAGCAAAGGCACATGGAAACATTAGCTGGGATTGTTGAGGCACTGGATGAGCATAGGACAAAACGCGACCGCTATGTAACTTTTCATGTTAAGTTTTTTAGCAACGGTGGAACTGCAGTAGTGATTAACACTGGGTTCAAAAATAATCTTATCTGTTTCTTGGACGACACAGAGGCTATTGATAAACACCTGAAATCACTCAAGGAGGGAAAGTTAAATGAATGTATCAGGAAAACTATCCGATGCGACTCTTGAGCAACTACAGAAAATGCACGATGAGATTGAGGCTACTGCGGTGTTATTAAATATGAACGGTGAGCTAAATGAGGCGCAAGCTATCAGGATTGAGGCAGAGCTACAAATTATCAGGTTGGCAATGGAGCGGAAATCCGCAGAGAAATAACTAACTAGGCAGTCTGGGTGCGTTGCATGGAGGCTACAGTAACGGAGTACTGGCAACCAGACTGTCTTTCCTACAAGGGGAACGATGAAAGGGCATCAAACATACACAGGCAGGGCAGTGGATAATGAGGGAGTTACCCCTTTCGCTCCAATAAACTCATTACTACTGTTCTGCCTACTTGGAAAGGGGGATGAATGCGACCTAGACTAATTGACCCCGGTATATGGCAAGATGAAAGATTTGCACCGCTATCAATAGATGCACAGTTGCTATTCTTTGGCATCATAACACTCAGTGATGACTATGGTAAAGTTAAGGCTACTGAGTCTGAGTTCAAAATGAAACTGCATCCTTGGGGGAACTACGAACTTGATAGATTAAAGAAAGCACTCAGAGAGTTGCTTACTGTTGACTTGGTTGTTCGCTACAACACCGATCACTACTTCTCGCCAAACTGGTTTGAGCATCAGGGGCTAAATTACTTTTCTAAGTCTAAAGTATTCGACCCTCCTGATAGTATCCTAGAGAAGTATCCAGACTACGCAGAGGCTTCTGCTAACGCAAGGATGCAGAACAAGCACACCAGAAAGCTACGCAAGATTAACGAAGTGATTGACAGACCAGAGGGAGGGTGGAGCATTGAGTCTTTAGTAGAGGCTATTGATACGGATATGGAGTTACTGGACGAGAAGTTTAAGACTGGACTAATAGTGAGTCTTGGCTCTCACTACAACGAGGACTTAAATACATCGCAGGTTAAGGACTACTTGAGCGTTATGGAGAGGTATACGGATGAGCAATGTAAAAATGCCATCCATAGTGTCAGGAAGAAATACGGCACAGCTATTCCGTTCCCTGACAAGGTCGAGGAAAGACTCAAGCAGATGTTTGGTGAGGGCGTGAGTAGGATTATCAGGACAGACATTGCTAATGTGAAGTACCTGTTTAGCAAGGCTAAGATAGTAGAAGTTCAAGAGTTCTTAAAGAGCCTTGATGTGAAGCGTAGGGCTGAGGTTATGAGATGGGTTTGGGTTTACTTGGCAGAGCTTACAGGTGGTGAGGATAATCTTCCTGTAGTAATAAACACTGTCTATGGTGATATGGATATGAAGTGGGAGCGTGTTCAGGGTATATGGGAACATGTGAGAGATAACGCAAGTAACAAAGGGGATGAGGCGTGATACTCAGAATTAAGATTTGGTACTACATAACTATCATTAGGTTCAGCTTGTGGGGTATAGTTTTCTGTGGCAAGCTGGCTCGATGGACGCAGAGTAGAATGGTTAAAAAGCTAGGTGTAACAGATGCGATTGAGAGCTTGTTTGAGGTTGAATACGAAGATAAGAGAGAAGATGTCATTGATTATAATGGCGATACAATCAACTAGGAGGTTGAAATGCTAAACAAAGTACAACTAATTGGACGCTTAGGAAAAGACCCTGAGCTACGACACACACAGAACGACACAGCAGTATGTAGCTTTACTGTTGCGACAACGACCAAGTACAAAGACAAAGACGGTGAGTGGGTGGAGAACACAGAGTGGCATAACATTGAGGCGTGGGCTGGTCTTGCTGAGGTCTGTGGCAAGTACCTAACTAAAGGCAAGCAGGTTTATGTTGAGGGTAGCATCAAGACAGACAAGTGGCAAGACAATGACGGCAATAACAGGTACACCACAAAGGTGAAGGCATCTGAAATGAAGATGCTCGGTAGTAAGAGCGATGACCAACAAGGATTTGCACCAGCACCAACAGCATCGGGACAACCAGACAACGATGACGACCTGCCATTCTAGGAGAGAGATGAAATTTAGAAAGTGCGGTAATGAGAATTGTAAACAGATGATGTGGCTAGAACCATCTGAGTTCTACTATCACCCTCACACTAGGGACAAACTACAATCTTGGTGCAAGCAGTGCATTAAGGATAACACTCAGAAACAGAGAGAGGACAAAAAGAAATGAGAAACCTAGCCATAGCAGTAATACTTTTGCTAATGACAGTTGGACACGCACGGGCTATCACAGTAACCTACACATGGACTGAACCAACAACAGGGACACCAGTAGTTTATTATGAAGTAGGACTACGAGTGAACAGCGGAGACTGGGAGTCATTCGGGACTACAATTAACCCGACACTAACTCAGGACATGCCAGTAGGTGTATCACTTATTAGAGTTCGTGGTGTAGATGAGTTTGGGAGAGCTGGGGTGTGGTCAACTGAGAGTGAGCCATTTATTGACATGGGCGCACCGGGTGGCTGTGGTATCATAAACAGAATCATTGAAGAATTAAACTAAAAGCTCACTCAGCGCAAACAGCCAAGCTGGAGGTAGCAAGGCTTCGACCGAGAGATTATTCACGTTGCATAGGTAGCATAACAGGACTTAAGGGAGGACGGGATGAACAGCAAATATAAGGAGAACACAATGACAAATAAAGACAGGGTTCTAGTTATAGGCGGTATGTTGCTAAGTGCGACTTCGGTAATAGCCTTGATAGTTTACTACTTTTAACAAGGAGTGATTAGTGCCAGCATATAAAATAAAACTTGGAGCAGTACACGCTGACTATTTTAGAGGATGCGTGTTACAAGACATGACTAAAACAGAAGCAAGCAAAGCGGTGAAGGGTCACTTTGAACTACCTCACACGGTAGCATCTATCTCACGCACACTGCCTGACCTAGTTAAAGAACTAGATTCACTGCCAGATGTGCCAAATCTCCTCCCTCCTGAACTTATAGTACCATACCAAGACTGCATGATACTTGGAGATTGCCATGCACCATACATTAATAAGAAGGCTTTCGTAGACGCTATGACTCAGGCTAAGGAGAGAGGGCTGAAAGTCTGCATACTCAATGGTGACTTTATTGATGCTGATTGGGCGAGTCACTGGGAGACAAGCTATGTAGGTAGGTCAGTTCCAGAGACAGAGAGAGCGAGACGAGTTATCTATGAATACCTACGGGTGCTATATAATACATTTGATATTATCTATGTCGTGCTAGGCAACCATGATTATCGTATTATTAGAAAGCTGGATGGAGCTGTACCGTTTAGCTCAATACTCCAAATGTACCTTGTGCCATCTAACGACTGGCGAGATAAAGACGGCAGTGAGCCACCCAACTTGATGAAAAAGTTCACCATCACTGAGAGATACTACATGATTATGGAGGGTAGCCCTGTTGGTGATTGGAGATACTCGCATCAAAAAGGTTACTCCAAGATACCTGGCAGAGTAGCTATCGCACTAGCAGATAAGTACAATGTCAATGTTGTATCTGGTCACAGCCATCACTTGTTTAGTGGTGTATCTACAACCATGAATCCATACCTAGCTATTGAGGGTGGCAGTATGTTTGACCAAAAGAAAGTTGAGTACAAGTGCATGAGGGATAGTGCATACCCATCTACAACTATAGGCTGGGTGACTGTTGAGGGTGGCATGCCTCAGCTCTACCAATGGGAAATGATTTACAGGGAACAAATAAGGAGAGGTGAGTGAAATACATAGGAGTTGACCCCTCACTTAACGCAACTGGAGCTGTGCTTCTTAATGGAGCTAAGATACAACAGCCCAAATGTATTAAGGTCAAAGCTAAAACAAAACATGGTGATGCCATACAGCTTGAACATAGGTTTGAGGCAATCATACATGAGATGAAATGGTACTTCTCGGTTGGCGATGTACTGTGCATAGAGGAGAATGTTCTCAACAAGAAGTTTGTAAACATATCCACCTTGCACCAAGCACAGCTTATAGGAGCAATCATTCATCACGCAGTTACAAAAGGATTAGAAGTAGTGAGGGTAAAACCCAAGCAAGGCAAGAAGTCTCTAGCTGGTATAGGCAACGCAGATAAGACTGCAATGGTTACTGCGTCAAGAGCGTATGTTACTCCAACTGGAGTTGACTACAAAGATAAAGCAATAGCAGACGCAATCGGAATAGCTTTAGCAGGAAGGACTATATATGAAACCACCAAGCTCACTACAAAAAAATGACAAGAAACCAACAAGCATGGATATTTATTTCAAAGAAATAGATGCCTACCCAATACTCACCATTCAACAAGAGTGTGAGTTAGCTCGCAGTATCCGCAGGGGTGACAAGGAGGCACTAGACAGGCTAGTTAATTCCAACCTGCGGTTTGTAGTTACCGTTGCCAAGAAGTTTACCAACTTTGGTATTCCACTTGAGGACTTAATATGTGAGGGCAACATGGGACTCATTCGTGCTGCTCAAACATTTGATGAAACTAAAGAGTTAAAGTTTATATCCTATGCTGTTTGGTGGATAAAGAGGTCAATCCATAAAGCGATTGGCGACTATTCAAAAGCTGTCAGGATGCCACTTGACAAGTCTCAAGTGGTAAACAAAACCAAAAAAGTATCTGGCGTATTGCTACAAAAACTACAACGAGAGCCGACTAGGGAGGAGATTGCAAAAGAGCTTGGTGTTTCAGTCAGCGTAATAAACGACACAGCTCCGCTTCTTAGTGACGGACTGTCGCTTGATGATTTTGTGGGCAACGAAGATGGGGATACATTCTTAGACTTCCTTGAGGATACGTCAGGACACTTGCCAGACCATGCACTCGCTGTCGAAAGCCTTAACGATTGTATTGAGCTGATGCTCTGCGACTTGACACCCAAAGAGGCGCGGGTGTTGAAGCTATACTACGGACTTGAGGGCAATGACGCTTTGGAGTTCAAGAGTATAGGGATAATGCTAGGCTTGAGCGGTAGTCGTATTCAACAAATCAAGGAAGATGCCCTAGAGAAGATAAGAACACTTAGGGCGTTTGGATATATGCAATCTTATGACGATTCAATGGTTTAATTAAAGGAGTGAAATATGAAAGTCATCAAAGTAACGAAAGAGTATTTTCAGACAGAAGATGAAAAGGTTTATTTCTTCGAGCCTTTGGAAAAAGAAATATCCGTTGAGGATATGCAGAAGATTGTGGACGCAAACGAGAAATTAGTTAAGGAGTTGAAAGATGGTAAAGATTGAATTGATGCAAGGTGATTGCCTTGAAGTGATGGATAAACTGATAGCAGAGGGTGTAATAGTTGATGCAATAATAACAGACCCTCCTTATGGGACAACAGCGTGCAAATGGGATAGTGTTATTCCTTTTGATGAGATGTGGAAAAGACTAAACAAACTAATAAAACCAAATGGTGCTATAGTTCTTTTTGGTAGTGAGCCTTTTAGTAGTGCTTTGAGAATGAGTAATATTAAAAACTATAAGTATGATTGGATTTGGAGAAAGCCTCAAGGGGTGAATCCATTCTTATCTAAAAAACAACCACTAAATGATATTGAATCTGTTAGTGTTTTTTATAGAAAGCAGTGTGTATATAATCCACAAAAAACAAGTGGAAAACCTTACTCAATAACAAGAGATAAAAAAGATAGGACTTTTGAGATACAGAATGTAAAATCAAAAACAACTACAACAATAAATAATGGAGATAGGTTACCAAAAAGGGTGCTAGACTTCAAACAACAAAGAGGTTTCCACCCAACGCAAAAACCAGTAGCACTAATGGAGTATGTAATAAAAACATATACAAATGAGGGTGAGTTAGTTTTAGACTTTACTATGGGTAGTGGAACGACAGGAGTAGCTTGCAAGAACCTAAACCGTAAATTTATTGGAATAGAACTCGATGAAGCATACTTTGAGATTGCAGAGAAGCGAATCAATGAAAATCTATAAAATCAAGGAAGATGCCTTGAAAATGAAGAAGCGATGTATGACGCAGTTATACAAGGCAATGATAACCACTTAATTGAATTGGTTGAAAAAGGAGTTAATAAAATATGAAATGGATAGAAACAACAGACCGAAACAATCCTCTTTCTTGTTTGGGCGAATATTGCATGGATATACCGTGGCTTGAACACTCTACAAATGCAGGGATGGCGTATTACTCTGTCCGAAAAGATGTTTCGGGATTATGGGAAGCAATGTTCTGGCATGGAAATAGAGGGCACTCTGTGGGCAAGCCGGATAAGACAGAAATTGAGGCAAAAGCAGAATGCCTTGAACATCTGAAAAGAATGTACTCTGGATTTTCTGTTTTAATAGGTAAAATTTTAGGTGACTGTGATGAGAACTAAAACATTAAATCAAAACAACTGAGTTTGATTTAGGCAGTTAACAAAAGGATAACAATGTATGAGTTGGCACTATTTGCAGGAGCGGGGGGCGGCATCATCGGAGGCATGTTGCACGGGTGGCGAACCATTGGCGCAGTTGAAATCGAAGACTACCCACGCAGAGTTTTATTGCAACGGCAAGCTGACGGAATCCTACCTGCGTTCCCTATCTGGGACGACATCTGCACCTTTAGAATCGACAACCAAGAGTGTACCGAGTTCATCAAAGCAATGCAAGGAATCAGAGAACAGCTTGTTATCACAGGCGGATTCCCATGCCAAGACATCTCAGTTGCAGGAGCAGGGGCAGGAATCGAGGGGGCAAAATCAGGACTCTGGTCAGAAATGGCACGAGTTATTTGTGAGATACGACCTAGAGAGGCGTACATGGAGAACTCACCAATGCTTGTTTCAAGAGGACTTGCCGTGGTCATCAGTGACCTTGCCGAAATGGGGTATGCTGCAAAATGGGGTGTGCTGGGAGCTGATAAACTGGGAGGATGGCATAAGCGCAATAGAATCTGGATTAGAGCGACAAGTGTTTCCTACTCCGACAACGATGGACAAGCTTCCGCCAAAGAGCGAGAGTGCGCTGAAAAAGGAAGCAACGCAAGCTAGACCGGGTAGAAACAAACCAGCTAACCTGAGAGACTGTGTACACCCGCACCAGATTGAGGCGTGGGATAATCACCAGAAAAAACAACGGCAGATGTGGCATACGCCAACAACGACAGCAAGCAAGCAATATGAGAAGAGATATCCAGATGGTGGTGTTAGAAAACATCCAATTCCAAATCTCAATGCAGAAGTTGAGGAGGGAATACCATATTCGGAGCAGGTGAAAAATAGGTTGAAGTTTCCTACGCCAACAGTGTCCGATGTTGAGGGCGGTATAGTCAAGAATGTTGAGCTACATGAAGGCTCATTCAGCAGGAAAAACAAAGAGGGTGTTAGGTGGGGAGTAAAGTTGCGTGACGCTATTCACCATCTGGAGGATAAAAAATTATATCCAACACCGACCTGCCAAGAGTGTGAGCATCCAGATGCAACTCTGACTGATACTGGAAGAAGATTGTCAAAAGATGGCAACAGTAGTCATAGTTTGAATCTATCTGACACAGTTAAAAAATATCCTACACCAGCAGCAAGAGATTACAAGGGAGCAAGGCTGCCAGATACAATAGCAAGGACTGGCAGAAACCCAGAGACTAATTCGTTACCCGATTGCGTAGAAAATAAAGCAGAATCAACAGCAGTGTTGAATCCTGATTGGGTCGAATGGTTAATGGGCTGGCCTATTGGCTGGACTGATTTGAAGCCATTATCCAGAGAGGCTTTTAATCAGTGGAAAGAGTCAGTTATTGACGGCAGTTTTTGGAGAGAAGATATTGCGGACATTAGTGATATTGATAGAGTAACAACGAAAAAGACAGACAGAGTTGCGAGACTGAAGGCAATCGGTAATGGTCAGGTAGCAATTTGCGCTACTGTGGCCTGGCCTTTATTGAAGACCAGTGAGTGATATTTGCTACTTAACAGCAGTAGCACCGACCCACACTGATACACCCGCAACTGTGGTGACGAGAATACTATAAAGGAACTGTCTGCGTTTTTCAGCTTTCAGTTCCTTTTCTCTTTCAACATAAAACAGCTCAAGCCTATCAAGCTCCAGGGTATGAAAACTGTCCTGGTAAGCAGCCTCAATTTTCAGTACAGTTATATCGTACTCCTGCTTATCAACTAAGTTAAACAACTCAGTTGCTTCACTTCTCGATAGATCTTGCTCTTGACAGTATGCGTTTTCTACGCTCCTCGAAGTCGTCATCAAGCCTATCAACCAAAGTATCAACAGCGTCCTTCTTATCCTCATCTTCAAGCTCCTTGAGTATTTCACGCCTACGCCATGACTCCCTGTCACTGGGGTGCTTGGGAGTTCTGCTTCTAAGTAAATATCCTACTACAGCAAAAGCAACCACTATCGCACCCCAAAACTTTTTAAGCCAAAGCAACACCGTTATCACGATGCCATATTCTTGTATTCAGCCCATTTACCTGCAACAAATGTACCACTGACACCAATCAAGATTGCAGCCAGAGACTCACCGTTGATTGTGCCGAGCAGGTTGCCAATGAAAGCCATTGACATTGCTGACATAGTAACCAATAGTTTTGTACTCTTTAACCATTCCATCTTTTACCACCTTGCTAATTTGCCTCGAACATCTACATGAACAAATCCCTTGTCCTCATAAACTCCGATGCCACCATTTTGAAAACTATGCACCTGCTTGGCATAGTTAGCTAATTCTTTTGGACTCATTCCACCTACAACTATATCTACCGCTCTGCCCTCTAAGTGTTGCGACTTCTTACTGCCACCAACTGCTGTGTTATACGATGCGCATCGTACGCCACTGTTGATATGTATCGGTTTACCAACCAAGTCTCGTAACTCCTGCAATGCAAGGACAAGCTCTGCCCTTAGCGGAGCGTATAGCCCACAGCAAGAACAGGCAAACTCTCTCAAATGAAAGCTCTCTGATACTTGTTTATTTAGCATGTTCTACTTTGTATCTTGTTTCATATTCAATGCGGAACTCCTCTAGTTTCACAAGTCTCTTATCATGTCGCTCCATTAGGGTTGTCATTTGTGCGAGCGTACCCTCTATGCTTTCGCCTCTATATTTCTGGTTAACAAAGAATGTTATCAAAGCTATACCAACTGTGGCTACTGAGATAATTTGTCCTAAACTAATTTCCATGATAATGTTCATTTGCTATCCTGTCCCTTTAGGTTGTTGGAATAAAGCTCTCTAGCCATGTTGATTCTACTGTCAAATTATTGAAGTCTGTTGTTCTCTCAATGCACCGCAAGTCATCAATCGTACCTGTACCTGCGTCAAACTCAGTCGTGTATCCTATGTCAAAATCCATACCCATCATGTTCTGAGTTAATGTCACTCTTTGTTTTGGTCTATTCTCGTAGACAACTCTATCAAGCGCATCATCCACATCGTCCAAGAACCTACACCTGACTATGTCGTTTTGGATTTCACCTGTAAACGAATCCACCGCATTGTAGTCTGCGTTTTTGTGTCTGAGACCGACAAGCCCGTACTTTTCTATACTGGCATCATTAGAAGAATCTCTGGTTGAAGAATGAGTCCACTTGTTAGTACCACTAATGCCAGCAGTGATTCCCTTTTCAGGCACACTACTGAAATCAAAATCCTCAACGGCCGTGTACATGTACTTGCCGTCCTTATTGGTATCGGAGGGTACAACATCCTGATACCAGTATATTTCGGCATCCTCGTTGTCGTTGATAACCGTAGGAGCAGCGGAGCGTCTTGTTATCTTTATTAAATAAGGAGAATATCTTGACATCAAGACATCATTAACAATATGCTCGTTGCTTATCTCGTGCGAGATATTGCCTACGATATTTGTTCTTAGCAACTCACAGGTGTTGGGTGCCTTTTGTGTCATGTATGAAAACTGACCGTTTATATTAAAATACAACAGGGGGAAGTTGTCATCATTCCTCACTATCTCCTTTATTTCCTCAGCTACAGTCTGACCTGATGTTACAGTGTGTCGCAAGCTACTGGTAAGACTAGCATCAAAGCTGTCCGTGTCTATAAACGATTCATCAGCACCCTTTTTCATCATAATACTAGCAACAATACTTGCAGCGGATGCGTATCGTGAATCGGTGGCTATATACTCCAAGTAAAAACTTGCCGTTGAGTTGAAGAAATCTGGAGCATGGAAGTTTTTAGGGAAAACACAATAAGTCCTTACGGCATTGCCCGGAGTATACGCTCCGTCCACAAATGCACTTACATATTGCAATATTTCCCCATCCTCAGACTCAGCTATATCCTCGCTTGCGCTGGGCGGAGATAGCGGTGCAGGTAGATTGTCGTCCATGTCGCTTGTGATATATTGGTCTATGGGGTATGTGAAAACATCATCATATGTACTGCTTGCATAGGTTGTTCTTATTCGCCAGCCTCCGTAGTAGACTTCAGGAAAGCCCTTATACGCAAACGGTGTTGCGTATAGGACTTCACCGGGAAACCTAGTGGCGTAAGCAGCTAAACCAATCCAGAGCCGTGACCGCTTGCCTTGATATAAGTCAACATTCGTGTGCTGCGTTGTTCCCCATATAGTATAGAAAGCAAAATCAGCGTATGTAATTGACGGCACAGTTTCTTCAGCTAAATCAGCGACTGTACTCCATGTGATTGCCATGCCTTAACCTCTCTAATCCCAGTTGAACGGGGGTATATTTTTCTTGGCAACCAGTCTGCCATTTAACGGCTTGCCATATAGCGGCTCAGAGGAGCTTGTCTCTGGATATACAAATATACTTATAGTTGAATCCTTTGATGGGTTGCCATGCGTCCTCATGCCGGTAAATGCAGCGGTTATGGATATACTGGCAGTGCTTCCCGATGTGTATGACGCAGGGCTGTTCTTGGTGACCATCTTCCATTCATCGGATGCTTCTGACCAATAATCTACCTCCATTATAACCTCAAAGTCGCCACCGTGAATCAATGCAGCCTTCACATCTAAATCCCACCCAAAGTACCTGAGATAAGCATCGTCCGTATATGTACCGTCTATGGCAATATTCTCAATATCAACATAAGCCATCTCGTGCAAGTCGTCATCCCAATCTAAAACAGGAAACGATACCACCGTCCTGTCATCGGCAGTTATCTTTCTTTCGAGGGTATCAACAGCCACAGGTCTCGCTGTTATTGAGCCAACGGTTTGCTTGAGAGTGCCATCTGCGTGACAAAAACTCTCCACATTGAACCTGGATATTTTACCATACCAGTTGGACAGAGATGTATTTGTTCCATCGTCAAGCACAACATAGACCTCATGCCTCAATATGCACTGCTGCGGGTCTGCTTCATACGAGCCGTTGCGGAAATACCCACCTGCATCACTATTGAATTTGCCGTTAGAGACATCAACTGTGATTGTGTACTCACCTGCATCTAGGTCGCCTAAGTCTCTCAGGGCGACATTGTAGGCAGTCTGCGTCCTCGACCCTGCGTCAATAACGACAGGGGCCACAGCAGACTCTCCACTAGATGATCCTCCATGTATGGCGTTTTCGCTATAGCCAGAGGCCCAAGTAGGTGCGTTGCTTCCAGGTGTCCAGATAGACCAATATTGCCTAATTGGATTCCCGTTGCTTATTGCGGTTTTTCCTGGTGTCGTCAGTAATCCCATTGTTACCTCGTGTTATTTATTCTACTACCACTGGTACGAATGTGTCTGGCTCTGTTCCTGGATTTACTTGTGGGAAACAATACATAATTTCTGCATCGGTAGCTGTTGATGCTATCCACGGAAGAAGCCTCATCTCCCAATCATCCCATTCACCAGCAGTGTCAATCGGGACAGTTCCCCAAATACGATACCAATCACTGCCCAAGCTCTCGTAAGAGACTGAGCCACCTAGAGCCGTCAATGCTGCGTTCGCCACAACCGTGCTAATCGTCTTTGAAGTACCGCTGCTGGCGAAATTACAATCTACTCTCAATATCCATGCAGCACCGCCAGTTGCTGAAAACAACTGTATCCTTGTGCCTGCCGGAGTGTTTACGTTTTGGATACAAATAGACCAGCAAAGGTCTTCGCCGTCTTCAAGATAACCGTCTGTATGAAGTGCCATCTTTGTAGAATTAGCACCATACTTATATGCAGCAGCACTTGCTGTTGAATATGTAAAGCCATCCGTGCCACCATCAGAATCTTCTGTACCTAAAGCAACATCTATTGGGGACTGTACAAGCCAGTTTCCATTTCCTTGAACTCCACCTGCGGTGCTGGCATTAAAGAGGTTCACGCCAGCGTCTCCCGTAACACCGCCAATCATGCCATCTTCATTATCATCTCCACCCATTGTAAACGGTGTTGCGTGTTGCCCTATTGACGGCATAGCAATAAGCAACATCAGTAGAACAAAATACTTCATCGTGCTGACACCTCAACTTTTGTAGCGTTTGGTCTGGCAATGTAAATTAAGTCCGTATCAAACGCACCAGTAAATTTGCGTGGTATGCCTGCATAAACTGTGTAAATACTATCACACTCAGCACAGTTGTCTGTGTTATAATATGGGTACTTTTGCTTAAATGTATCCGCAGCGGTGAACTCCCAAAGACTCACAGTAACATCCTCGTCTGGCGCAAACACTTCGATGAAGCTGATATTTCCCGGTGGTTCTAGTACTACAGCATCCGTGCCACTAGCTTCTGAGTTAATAAACTGTGGTGGCTCTGCAAAAGCACCGACCGCAACAACCAACGCCAATGCCATAATTAAAAGTTTTTTCATCTCTAATACTCCTTGCTTGTTAAGTCCTCAAGACTTGATTCATAATCCACTTGTTCTAAAACAAGAGTTCCTATCCAGTGAGTACCACCAGAAGTTGCTCTTGGCGTTGAAGGTATTGAGTCTATTCTAAACACCCTGCCCCTTGCAGGTACAATTACCTCAAGAGAACCAGGGTCTGTTAATTGTTTATGTAGGTCAGCTACTTCATCAGCAGTCAATTTTTCTCTATCGAGCCTAAAGGTCAGCAGTCCGTGTATGCCCGAACCGCCATAGCTTGTTGCGTTGCCTATATCTAAATCATCTACCCCTAAGTCACCAAACTCTGCCGAATCCTCTCCTATGTAAGTCCCATTGATGTAGTATTTAATGTCCTTTGTTGAGTAGACTACGGAGGCGACATTAACTCCACCGAAGTTCAGTAGGTCGTAATCAAAAGACTGGCTCTGATTTTCTGTTCCATCATTCCAAGTCAGAGAAGCACTCTCAGCCGACCCCGTATTAACTATATACATCCCACCCCCATCACCTCTAGAAGAAACATCAAATGCCGATATGCGTAAATCGCTCACCCTGTCACTTAACCAAAAAGAAGCTGTCTGTGTTCCTGAATCTGGGTATTCAACATCAGTAAGTTTGATTCTTTCTGTCGCCGGTGCTTCGCCAGTCTCGCTCCACTGAGGAAACGGCTCTGTGTAATTTGAAGCACTATCAGTTATTATTATTGGACCTACCTCTAAAGCACCTACAGCGTCAGCAGATGATGAGTAAATTAAAATATGCCTATTGGTAGCAACTGTCCAATCAGTGTTAAGGGTTAGGTGTATCGGAGTCCATGAGGATAAATCCATCTCGCCAATGTCAGCGTCAACATAATCAGACGGTGTTGCTCTTAGTCTCATGCGAGCAAGGGAGGATAGGTTTCCTTTTAACCACACAGTAATACACACTGTACTATCGCTGTCAAATGTCATTCCAGTTGGTATGGGATAATAAAGATAGCCATTGCTTAATGTGGACGCAAAGTCGTATCGCCATGAACCAGGACAGCCAGTACAGCCAAAGCCGTCTCCGATATAAGTGCCTGTCATTGGATAACCATCAGCTACACTCCACCCACTACCGCCACTTACTGGCGTAGCTGGGTCAGCGTGATTCGTGCCAGAGTCATCTGAAAACATCTGCATTGTACCAGCGGAAGTTTTAATCTGCCTCGACGCACCATCAGCAAACACCCTCATCTTGCCGTCCATAAGATAATCATCCCATACATAATGAGCAGCAGCACTTGAGTTAGTCTCTGTCTTAGTATATCTGCCAGTTAAGTCTGTGTCGGTTGAATCAGGAACAGGTCGCCAAGCACATTCAGTACTCGATCCATAGCCGGGTGTAAATAAAACATTAGCCCTATCTTGCTTCCACTGATGTAGTTTCCTGCGAGTTTCACTTGTGAGGAAATCACACTTCAGTGTTATTTTCTGACGCAAGACACGGTTGATGCTTCCTTTACTGCCATCGATATATTCATACTCGTAGTCCAAGTCCTCTACGCCCTGCTTTGATGGTATAGCACATGGCTCACCATTGCCATCAATTAACTGTACCTCATCACGGAACTTACCCTCTTTGCTAGATGCGGTGTAGTCTAATCCCTCTGTATCCTCAAGGAACTCAGACCTAACTAAAGTGAATAAAGGCGTTGGGTTATTTGCACTCATTATAGTATTCTCCTGTTATACTCTCTTGTCATCCTGCCTACTGTCCTTGCCATACTAACACTATCGCTTGCCGACTGAGGTCGTGCAACATTAAAGTTAACCATCATTGGTTGACCACCACCACCTATAGACTCAACACTCATTGCAGATGCGGATTCAGCGGAACCCAGAAAAGCCTCTAGTCTTTGCATTGTGTTTCTTTTAATAACTCCCTCACCCGGCATTGACATAATCGGAACAGAGTCTAATCCCGCCTGACCCGTGCGAGGAACTATCATGCCACCGTCAGCGAACCCTGGTATCACCCCACCTTTTGCCATCTTGTACGCCTTGCCTCCACCTCCATCGCCACCGCCAGACAAGGCACTCATCATTACAGCTATTGCTGCACCAGCTAAAGCTGCGCCTATGAAGGGGACACTAGCGTGCGCCTTAAAGAATCCAGAGATAGCCGACATTACATTAGATGCAGTTTCTTTAGCATTTATAGCTACCTTTGCAGCCATTGCTCCTTCTGCCGACATTACAGACTGAGCGTCTGCGGCTTTGTCAGCAAAAAGCATTTTCACTCTATTGGCAATATGGCTCACTACTATCTCTGCACCAATCTTAACAACTTGCTTTTTCATGTTCTCAAACAAGGCGTGCATGGCTTCACCTTGATTCTCAGCTTCCCATATAGAGTCAACAAATGCAGTAGAGAGAGTGTCTTTAATTACTTCTCCAGCCTGCTCGCTGGCTCGCTCAATCGACTTAGCCCAGTCGCTCTCTATTGGCGAACTCTCTATCTCGCCCTTTAACTGTCTCCATACCTCAACCAACGCCCGCAATACTTCTTCTGCACCCTCGCCTTCCTGCACCATAGCTGCGAATATATCATCGATAGCCTGTGCGTCAAAGCCCTCGACAGTATCAGCAAAGGCTCTCATTTGTGCCTCAAGGGCACTTAAATCGGGAGCGTCTCCAATAGTCCATTTAGCACCAGCCAGTAGATTGAAGCTATCTCGGAGCTTATTAACTTGTTTGAGTAGGGATTCCATTCCCTCTGTCTCCTTAGCTTCCTCATCAAACGCAGCGATGTCTTCCTTGGCAGTCTTTAGATATGTAAAGAGGTCACCCCAGCTCCCAGTTTTGGATAAGCCCAATACCTTATCCCAGTTAAAGGCTATCTTGTCTGTCGCACTATCCCCTATCTCCTGTATCATGGCTTGAATATTACCAGCTATTGCCTCGACACTCAAACCCTCTATACTCAATTTACCCTCAGAGAATATGAGTTGATTTATATCAACACCCAAGCCCTGTAGTTTTTTTCCCGCTAACTCAGTAGCGTCCTTTTGAGCGTCCGTGAGTTTTTGTGCTAATATTTTAGTTAGCTCTTCTGTCGGTAAAGTGTGTCCTTGTTTTACAAAAGCATCCCATGTTGCCTTTAGTGCTTCTGGTGACAAGCCACCCATGGGGCTATCCAACACTCCGCTATCAAGGTCAGATTTAAGCTCTTCAAGAAATCCCTTAAACTTGGCTCCGTATTCATCTATCCCCTCAGTACCACTCAAAAACTCTTCATTAAACCTCTCTGTTTGCTTTATAAGCCCATCGAGTTGAGCCTTGTCAAATAAAGGCTTCTCGTCACCCGAAGCGTCCTGTGCTTTTTTTAATCCATCCCACTCTTTGCCTGCTTCCGCTAACTGTATATTGAGCTTCGCTTGTGCTTCCTCTAACGCCATTAAATCAATAACTACCTCTGGCAAAGACGACCCATAAGTCTCCATTAAACTGCGAAGTTCTTTAGTTTTTAATATCTGTAGAGCCATCTGCTTATTGACCTGTACCTTAGCTTGCTCTGCTATAACCGTTGCGTATGCCTCGGACGCACTCTTTAGATTTGAAAGCACGGTTTCATATACATACGCCTCTTTGCTTAGCCCGCTCAGCCCTTTAATGACTATCTCAAGCGACCTCTCAGCCCCTGCCCCTGCTCCAAGCCCCTTCATTTTCTCAAAGTTAGCAATATACTGTTCTTGTTTTTTATTTACTTGACCTATAGAGCTGGCAACCTCGTCAAAGGCACTCTGCATGCTGCCTTCTTTTTCACCAAACTCAGCCATTGCATCGATAAGCAACGAAGCATTATCTGCTGCTAAACTAAAGACACCCATCTGCGCACGAGTATTATTGAATATCTGTGCTAAGACCCTGTCGCCCTCTGCCCCTGCTTCGCCTAGCCTTATCATAGCCTGAGTAAAACCTGCATCCATCGTGACACCAAGGTCAGCTAACGCTTCACCTGTATCGCTAGATGGAGATATAAGTGCTTTCAATAAAGCCCTTAACGAAGTAGCTGCTTCTGTTGTCTTTAGACCCCTTGCTGTAAGGATAGCCATAGACGCACCAAGCTCGTCAAACGACAATCCTGCTATTTTCGCAATAGGAGTTACCCTACCAATAGAACCTGCAAGCTCTGGCATTGTTGTAATACCAAGTTTGATTGTCTTAAATAGGGTATCGGAAAACTCAGTAGCTTTCTCGGCAGACTCGCCGTAAGCCCTTAATGACTGGACTATTACCTTTGCTGTTGTTCCTACCTCTGACACACCTGCAACAGCAGACTTTGATGCCACTTCTAGTAAATGAGCAGAGTCAGCAGCGTCAGTAAATCCACCAGAAACTATATCATACTTAGCCTTAGCCATTGTCTCATAGGTTTGACCAAACTGATTCGACAACTCCATTAGTTGACCAATTAAAGGCAAACGACTTCCACGCTCGCCTGTAATTGTTCTAATTTCAGCAGCTAATCTATCAACCTGTCCACCTAGTTTTTTAGCTTCCCTGTGCGACCTTAGTGCATTACCAATAATTATGTCAAAAGTCTGTTTAGCGATTAAGCCAAGAACAACAAAGCCTGCCCTAGTACGGAGCAGGTTAATCATCATCCCAGAGAGTCCCTTGCTCCCTTTTTTAGCCCCCTTATTGACATCGACACCAGCGTCTTCGCCCTTTTTACCCATATTCTTCATAGCCGTAGAAGCCTTGTTAGCCGATTCAGTTACTTTCTTCATCGACTTGTCGAGCTTCTTCAAGGAACCAGTTAAGGACTTAAAGACTCTCTCTAACTCTTTAGCGTCTACTTCTATTTTGACTTTTGGATTCTTGTTCTTTGACATAATTCCTACTTAGCTGTTGCTTTGACGACTACTTCATAATTGAACGCTAACTCAATTGGGTCGAGCATTACTAACGCACTAGGCAAACAACTATATCTCTGTGCTAGTGCGTCTAGTATCTCTGCTGTTTTCATTCCTCCTGCTCCTCGGAGGATTCGGGAAAAACCTCTGCATCACTATTGACTTCCTCCATCAAGCTCCCAAACAAATCGTTTGAATATGTGCCTAAATCATCAAAGCTAATAGTATCATTCTTCTCGTCAGTCTTGTCTCTAAGAGCTGGTGAAACCATAGCTACCCTTAAATATGACTTCATAAAAGCAAGTTGCTTTTTATAGTTTAGCTTTTCCCATGGCGACTGTTCGCCACTATCGGAAAGCATAGCCATTGCATCTGCTCCTAGTGCGTCCAATGCCATATAAGCCTGAACCTTACGCATTACAAACGGTATGCCATCAAGCTCAACTGTAAACTGATTCTTTTTTAGTATCTCACTAACACTCATTTTAGCCTCCAAAGCTAGGTTGTGTAGGGGAGGGGTTATCCCTCCCCATTATTTTACTTACGCTAAAGCAGCCATACTGATTCCAGTAGACACTACGCTAATAGGGAACTCCGTTAGCCCATCACCAAGACTAGGCACATCGCCAGTCATCCGACAGTTGGAAAGAGTAATCGTGCTATTGCCTCCACCTATTATTATCGTACCAAGAGATGTACCCGACAGATATTTATCAAACTCTGTTACTGAGTTAAAGGCCGTTTCGTCAGACAAGTCCACTGTCAATGATGCAGTGATTGAGCGTTTACCTATTTCAACTGGCTGGCTTAGTGTTGTTCCACCAAGGATAGCACGGTCGCCACCTGAATACTGACGCTCGCAATTAACGCTTGCACTCTTTACTCCAATGCTTGTACCACCAATAGACACTGATGAATACACAGTCGGTGGTGCAATGCTTGAGATACTTGGTGTTGAATGTATTGGAGTTGTATCTTTTGCTGAACCCTCACCAATGAACCCCATTGTCACTACAGGGTACTCGTTTGTTCCTATCTCTAAGCCAAAGCTAGTTGCCACTAGCCCTGTATGGACATATCCTAGACTAGAACTGTGTGCTGTCACTGCCGTAATACTCGCATTCGCAGGCCCACCCGTCATTGTATATGGGAGAGATGTACCGCCGGTAAAGAACGACTTTAGTAGCTCGTCCATTACATCAGCTTCTTCTGACCAGTTACAAGTAATCTCACCATCAACAAACAACGGTACATAGTCATTGCTTGCTACTGGGTTAATGCTTAAATGAGCAGGCTCAATTAGGGTTCTTTTTAGTCCGAGACTAGAGCTGATACCAAATAAAGTATCATAGCCAGAAGTAGGGGCTGTGCCATAAGTCGCTTCCACGCCCACATTGATACTACCGTTATTTCCTACATAAAAAGCCATTATTCATCACTCCCTGTATCGCTTTTCTTAGCGACTTTTTTAGGTTTCTCTTTCTTCACTAACTCGATAGCTCTGAGCTTAGCAAACATTTCATTAGTGGACTCAAACTCATCGCCAGGTTCAACTAACCCAACATCAGGGAGTACAAGCCCTATCTTGCTTACATTTTTGTAGAAAGGCATTACCAGTCCACTCCTTGTCTATAGGTGATTGTTATAGGCTGAACGAACATTCCCATTCCCTCCGCCAATAGCAGTCCTTCATCTGATTCACAGTCTCCCCATTGGAAAATTGTACCAGAACCAATCTCTGTCTGGAAATCATCTACATAGTTATGTATGCAACTCCTGACATCCTGCAAGAGCTTATTCAGCTCAAGCTGTATGTTGCCGTGTCCTTCTGTGACATAGCCCGTAATGTTTATATCTAAATCCATTGTATATTGCCTATTCAAATGTGAACCAGCAAAACTCTCTGTGCCTGTTACTATCCATACAACAGGGGTGTCCCCTATGTCCTCCTCTATTGGATCGACAGTAACCACAGGTGATGTATTATATCCCCCACTCTTGCGGATTGTCTCTAGCCTAGTAAATATCTTATCAAAGATATTGTTCCTCATGTTGTCTGTTATTTTATTCGGCATCTAGTTGCCCTCCAAGACGCGAGCTACGGTTTCGATAAACTTCTTCTCGGCAGATGGCATTGTATCCCTAAATGCCTGTAATAATATATCCCTCTTTGGAATCTTTACTTCTTTTCTTAACGCAAATACAGGCTTGACATTCTTTTTGCCTGTAATTAAATACGCAGTAGCCTTGCCACCACCCCAATCCTTTATAGCCCACTTCTGATTAAATAACTCAGTAGGCGACATCTTGTTTTCTCTTATAGGTATCCATAGCCATTTAGCCTTCTTGGGCTTTATTGTGCCACCGAACTCATGGATTCCAGCATATCCTGAATCGCTACCCCTTGTGCCTGTGACCGTGGTGCCACTCGCGTTAACCTTATTCTTATACGAGCTGCGGAGTTTACCTGAGCGGACACCTAGCCTAGTCTTGCCATGTCCCTGCCTCGCACCTGTGGCATTATCGAACATCTTGGAGTTGTGTTTTTTATCTAAGCCGGTCATGGTTCTGCTCATCTGCTTTTTCAGCGCGGACATTAATTGTAGCATTGTAGCACCACTAGCAGAAGCCTTGGATATAATACCCTTACTAGGCTTATGTAGTGTTATGTTAAACATCCTTGATGCCATGCTTATCCCATTCTCCTGTATTTCTTCCACACATCAGCTACTGATTTAGCCACCCCATCAGTTGCATAGCTTATGCTGTGACCCTCAAAGGATTCACTGCTTATACCTGCACCTCTACCACTTAATCGGTTACGCTCTACCTGCATCTGCTCTAAAGAAGACATTACTATATCGCCTGGTATTGTAGACCATCCGCCAGTATATACAACCTTGACATTCTCCTCTGATGAGCTTGGTGGCGTAGTGGCACTATGTAGAGATATGCGCCCACTGCCATCAAACGAGTAATCATCGCTATCGTATGTGTCTGTCACATCGCCATTAGTAAGTATCTCCATGCTAGTAATAGCCGACACATGGTTTGCTAACCAAACAACAGATGTGCCATCACCACATAGTGTTTCAGTAACACTGCCTGATGTTAGTCTCGTCATGCCTGTAAACTTAAAGAACTTCTCCGTTACAGAGTTAATTAGTATCTTGGCTGTTATGTCGTCATTGAGATTAAGAACAGCCTTAACATCTTCAATGGCTACAACTGGATCGCTTGTTAATGTTATTGCCATCTCTAACTCCCTGTAATCGGATTGCGGACATCTATAATAAATCTCTCTAGGTAATCAACTTCACCAGACTGGTTTTCAAGCCTTACCTGTGCATCATATTCACCTGATTCATCTATCTCTGCCGATGTTGGCGTATAAGTAAATGTACCCGATGCTGCCAAAACAACTGTACAGTCGCTGTTGTCTATCTTGACGGTTGCACCCAGTTTAGCCGATATAGATATATCTAAATCAGTTAAGTCATAGGCGTTACCACCGCTGTCTTTAGCTGTAAACTCAAGTGTCCTGCCGTCAGCACCTACATAAGTCACAGCCTCTTGCCTCGATTCTCTCATTCACTACCGCCTTGTGAGTCTTGTTCGCCATAGGCAGGAACATAAATACAGCCAGTGCATACTTCCGTAAACTCTGTATCTAAATCGCCATTTATAGGTTGAAACTTTAATTTCAGGTTACAGTCGTAGCCCTGCATTGATATTGGTGTTGCGACTGCGCTACTCTCGTGAATTTTAGTGTATTCGTCATCGCCCCAGAAGTGTATGTTGTTAGTGCGCCCCGCGGAACCCCACTCGACAACCCACCACACTCGACAAACTCCACTCGTTAGACAGTCGATGGTGATTAACCCAGTGCCACCTAGGTCATTGGGTGCAGATGCATCACAGCTCCACGCCTCTAAAGCGGCTTCACCTGCTCCAACCGCGCCACTAGTTGACTTAATGGGCATACCACCGTCATTTACAAGCAGGTCCAATGATGCGTTGCTGTGCAATACTGTCGTGCTTTCTGTTTTTGCAAGTAGGTCCATCTCTATCCTTCTGTCATGGGGCAGAGCGTAAAATCCCTGCCCCATTGGTTGGCGGTGCACCACCTTGTCGTGCGGAGGCGGCACGACTAACCTAGACTACGCAGAGTCTAAAGTCGCCTTACTCCATTGACTCGGAATCATTACTTCATAATCGAAGTGAGTAAATACTCTCATCCAAGTTTCGTTGCTTGTCCAACCACTATAAGGGTTAAAGTCTACACGAACCTCGCCACTTGATGCAGTAACGATATTAGCCGGGTCTCCAAGTCCTAGGTAGTAATCTGTACCGTCATACATACTTGGATGCACAATCATCTCATACCCAAATACAGATGCAGGTTGACTGTTCGCAGGGTCAGCCCAAGTAAATCCAGGCATTGTTGCAGCAGTTGCATGACCCATAAATGCTAGATACTTAACTGGGTCGATAAATAGCGCATTCTGTAGTGGGTCGGCAGACGGTGCATAGTCAGCAGCAGCTTCACCAAGAAACGCTACTAAGCCAGCAAAGTCTAATTCATCAATAGCTGTTTGGTCATTAACACCAGTAACAACTGTTAGCCCGTCACTAGGTTCACTACCAGAAGAAGCACCTTTAAGGATAGCATCTTCTTTTGCTTTCAAGATAGCACGAGACATACGAACTGCCATTAAGCTACCAAAACCAACGCCCGGTGATTCCAATAACTCGTTAGCTGCTTTTATGTAAGCACCAACAAGAATAGGACTTAGGGAAGCCTGCCCAAGTGTAGCTTCTGCTTCAGTCATCGCTGCACCTTGAGCTGCACGCCAGTAGGCTGTAGGCAAGGTAGCGTCTTTGTTAATCTTCATTGTTGTGCCAGCAGGAACTGTTAGGTTAGTGCATCGTGGTAGGATTGTACCATAGACATCACCAATCTCAAATAGCTCATTTGACAGAATGTCATCTACCAAATAACCAGCAGTTGCGTCAGTTGTAGTTGTGAAATCAGCTACAGCTTTATCACCACGACTGTGCTTAAATGCTCCACTTACAAACTTTGCCATTTCATTATCAAAGTCATCTGCACCAGATTGTCCGTGCTTTGCTTCCATGAAGCTACGCAACTCAAGAACATCTTTTGCAACCTGCATATTTGATTCCTTGACCTCTGAAAAGCCTTTTTCCAGTTCTGCAACTGTGTTAATGGCTTTCTCTGCCTGCTCGACCGTGTTCTCCAGAACTTTGTTTTCTTCACTCATTGTCTTATTCCTTTTTTTAAGTTAAGCCTGTCTTATCTATCAGAAGTCAATCGTTGTAGGGCTTTCGCCAATCTACCCAAGACCTCATTTTCATCAGACTGCATATCCTCTACAGCCTCAATTACTTCTACATTCTTTTCATCTGTATAACATAAAGACGACTCAATAGCTTTCAATCGAGATTCTATTTCCTCACGATAGAAACTCAATTCAGCCTTCATGTTCTCAATATCCTTATCCTCACCATGCTCATCTTTAACAAGGTTTGGATTCGCCATTAAGTACGACTTCATAAAGGTATCAGTATCTGCATTAGCAGGTACATTAACAGCAGACACCTCGTGAAGTATTGATTCAAAAATCTCTAATCCACCGTCCCAGGGGTTCTTCTCGTCACGGAACTCCCATTTCTCATCAGATATCATGAAGCCTACGCTCCATTGATCTAGGAATCCGCGCTCGAACTTACCTGCGATACCCGATGCAAACTCATCGTCCTCGTCAAACACATAGTCCATAAACAAAGCACTTTTTCCGCTATACCCCTCTATGTATGTCTTGCCTTTGCCTATAGCAGGTATTTTATGGTCATGCCCCCACAGGATGCGTCCGTGGTTGTTGAACTTATCCAGCACCCACCCTGCACCCTTATCGTTTTTTACTTGATGGATAACATCATTATCCAAGTCTTCGTTCATTGTTGAAACAAGAGCTAAGCCCTCATTGATTTTATTGCCATCAG
>Ga0233437_1002313_pt1 | contig 29507 bp, 20 predicted proteins | sample SI_122_August201_FD_182714 | JGI IMG/M metagenome (GOLD analysis project Ga0233437, IMG submission 182714) | Seawater microbial communities from Saanich Inlet, British Columbia, Canada - SI_122_August2016_200_MG | ecosystem: Environmental > Aquatic > Marine > Inlet | place: Canada: British... | reverse complement strand
TCTCACCCTGGATTATGATGGGGACAGATAAAATACCGCGCATTTCCTGTTTATCGATAAACTGGCTGCCGGACTGACTGTCGATTTTGTACGAGGCATCTGCCAGACGGTCTTCCACCCACATGGGGCATCTGAATTTAAAGGCTTTTCCGCCGATGCCCTCGCCCGGCTTTAAAGAGACATTGTCCATATCGGCACTGGCGTCATGGCTGTTGAGTACCTTTAAAATGTCTTTGTCTTTATCATATTCCAAAATGGTTGATCCGTCACATTCCAGTAAGTCAATGGTTTTATGTGTGATGAGTTCTAAAATACGATCCATGTCCAGATGGGAGGCCAGCAAGGTGGCAACTTCATAGAAAAAAGTGGTTTCTTCCTCCCGCTTGCGTGTTTCTGCATATAGATCGGCGGCCTCCAGAGCAGTTGCCAGCTGCTGGCAGAGAAGGGCAAAAGGCTCAATAGTCGACGGATTAATGGGGCGCTTGCTGACCTTGTTGTCAGCCATAGCCACACCAATGGTCCGATCACCAACCTTAAGGGGCACCAGCACAAACCGGCTGCTGCGAAAGGCCAGATTATGGTGGTATTTATCGGCCATGGGTATGATATTTTTCAGATCCTGGTCATTTAATACTGCCACGGTCTGGCCCGTTGAAAAAACCTGGTAGAAAGGGCCGGCCTGGGGTGAAATGGATAGAGGGGGCGGTGATTCTCCCGGGCCGACGATTTCAAATGGCTCAAACATGGTGTTTTCCTTGACGGCAAAGAGTATCCAGAATCGTTCAAATCCCAGGATTTCATGGGCTGCCCGTTTAAACGCTTCCAGCCGTTCTTTTCTGTCCCATGAAACCTGCATGGAGATAGAGGTCCGGTAGATCTGTTCAATGAGTTTACGGCCTTTTTCCGCCTCATAATAGCCGTACTCGACTTCTTTGAAAAGAGTTCGATATTGTTCTTCACTTTTTTTCAATGCAGCTGTACGTTTTTCAACGAGTTGTTCCAGGTGCTGCCGGTGTTTCGCCAGTTCTTTTTCCACTTTTTTAATCTTGGTGATATCCCTTGAAAGGACAAAAAGACCAGTTGTCTCACCGTCCCGATTTTTGACGAGGGCGCTGTACAACTGAACATCCAGTATCTGTTTATCCTTGGTATACCGTTGGGTTTCAATAAATACCCGTTCGCCTTTCAGGGTCCGGGTGACGGCGTCTTTGGTTTTCTCCAATTCATGTTTGGGGACAAAATCAAGGCGATTGCCCATGAGTTCTTCACTTGACCAGCCATAGGTGTCCGTAAATGCCGGGTTGACATAGGAAACTTTTCCTTTGCCCTTATAGATGGTTATGGGGATCGGGGCAGCCTCCAGGAGCAGTTGAAAGTGATCCAGGCTTTCTTCCAGCGCAATTTGGGCTTTTTTCTGCTCAGTGATATCTCTTGAAAGAGCAAACAGCCCTTTGATTTGATCATCCTTATTTTTGATCAATGCGCTGTTCAGGCGAACATCAAGAATTTGTCTGTCTTTGGTGTACCGCTGGGTTTCGATAAACACCTGTTCCCCGTTTAGGGTTCGGATGACGGCATCTTTGGTCTTTTCCATTTCATGTTCGGGGACAAAATCTATGCGGTTGCCTATGAGCTCTTCACTTGACCAGCCATAGGTATCCGTGAAGGCCGGGTTGATATAGGATACTTTCCCGTCTTCCTCGTAAACAGTGATGGGGATGGGCAGCGCTTCCATGAGAAGATGGCGCAGTTCATTGCTGTCCTGCAAGGCCTGTTCTGCAATTTTTCGCTGGGTAATATCGTTATTGAAACTTTCATAATAAATGACTTTTCCATCATCGGTTACGGCCCGGGTAGTGATGGCCACCCAAAAGGTGCTGCCATCCTTTTTTTTGTGCAGGGTTTCAAAGCCGATAGTTTGTCCGTTTTTAGATAGCATCTCTTTGAAACGAAGGCGATCCCGGGTGTTGACATAAAGCTGGGATCCGATATCGGTAATGCTTTGACACATTCTTTCCGGAACATCATATCCGTACATTCGGGCAAACGCCGGGTTTGCCTTCAATATGCGGCCTTCCGATGTGGTATAGCAGATGCCTTCCACTGCATTGTCAAAAAGATTCCTGTACAAGTCTCCAGAGGCTAGCAGTTGATCATAAGTATTGGTGCCGCCGGAAGAATCCTGCTTCGGAGTGGTAAGATCAATAGACTGATCCATTCGATTTTTTGATTCAGTCATGGCAATCCCCTGTTAAATATTTAATATAATTAGATATCCTGATCCAGAACGCCAAGTCATTAATATATAGGACAGGGGTTTTATTTTTGTCAACCAAAATAACAAAAAAAATCTGCAATCATAAGACCGTTTTCAGCTTAGAATATCCTTTATCCAGGAATGGTTGTCAGCGTACTTGCACGAACAAGTTCCTCCTTATTTCTCAGTTTTGGCAATTCCTTTGAAAGGGTTTCAGATATCAGATAGGAAGATGCTTTCTAACCGGATCATTTCCAGGACAAGTATTTTCCACAGATGCATTCCTTTTCGACCATTTTTCAGGTTTATATTGGGCGGAATTAAATTTTCAAGTGGATCAAAGATTTTTACTCCGTTTGTCCTTTGCTCCACACATTCCATAGAATTATTTTTCAAAGTGTATTAAATTTGCAGACAAAATAAAAAAGGCTTCAAGTGAAAATCACTGAAAGCCTTTCTTGTTGTGGTGCCCAGGGACAGAATTGAACTGCCGACACGGGGATTTTCAGTCCCCTGCTCTACCGACTGAGCTACCTGGGCTCAAACAACAGAGGGTTTATATGCTTTTTGGCTATTCATGTCAAGGGAAAATGTTTGAAAAAGTGTGTTTTTAAATATCACCAAGGATATGCTGAATAAGGGCACAGCTTGAAATGGAAGCTGTTTCAGCCCTTAAAATTCTGGGTCCAAGGGAATAAGATAAAAATCCATTTTCACTTGATTGAACTATTTCATTTTCGGAAAATCCGCCTTCCGGTCCGATGAGAATGAGTATTTTTTTTATGGAAGGATTTTTTTCCAGAGTATCAAGCTGCAAAGTCGCCTTTTCCCAAAAGGCAATTTTTAAATCATGGGAGACCGACCTGTTTAACAATTGTTTAAAACTTATGGGTTTTGAGATAATAGGCAGCCTGCTTCTTCGGCATTGTTTTAATGATTCCTTGGCAATAATTTCCCATCGCTGATGCCGTTTTTCCATCCTTTTTTCATCTGGTTTGGGAATGGATCGTTCACAAAAAAAGGGGATCCATTCATATATGCCAAGCTGAGTAATATGTTTGATCACAAGATCCATTTTTTTATCTTTGAGTATACCCTGGCACAGAGTAATATTTATTGGAGATTCTGTTAAAGAATCATGTCCTTCAATTATATCAATCTCTATATTGCCCGGCGAAATACAAGTAATAATGGCTGTATAATCTTTACCTTTGCCATTGGTGATATCTATTGTGTTGCCTTTATTTAACCTGAGAACCTTTGAAATGTGTTTTGCATCCTGTCCATGGATGACGGCTTTTGACGGTATGGAATCAATTCCTGGAATGATAAATTTTTGCATCATGAGAATCTTTAAACCAATGGAGGGTACATTGTAAATGGCTTTTTTAAATAGTTGACACTTTGATCCGGCTTTGGTATTTTTTGGCGTTCACAGATATTGGACAGTATATTGTTTTTAATATCTTAATCAAGTGAGGATGCTATGGTCGATACAACAGATTGGTATGATGATTTTATAAGTGAAGAAAAGAAAGATGAGGAAATTGTTGATCTGACAGATATTGCAGATGGAGGAAAAATTCCCCCAACACAGGAAGATATTATTGAACTGACTGATATTGTGGATAAAGAAAAAGCTCCCTCAACACAGGATGACATTATTGAACTGACCGATATTGTTGGTGACGATAATGCAGTATTTGATATGGATAGTATAAAAGCAGAGGGCTTAAAGTCTGAAGAAAATCTTGAACTGGAAGATGACACCTCTTTTATAGAAGGGACTGAGCTTAAAATGGAAGATCCTGTCAATGAGGAACCGCTTGAATCTGATGTGGTTGCAGCGCCTGACATGCAGTTTAGTGTGACCCAGGAACAACTGGAAGCTGCACTGGAGAGGGTAATTGAAAAAAAATTTGCTGATAAAATACAATTCCTTTTGTTTGAGGGCATGGAAAAAGTGATTAAAAAAGAGATCATTGAGATCAAGAAGAGATTGCAAAAAGATCTTGATCAGATGGAAATCGTCTAAAATCAGGCGATAAATATGTAAAAAAAAGCTATGGGGATTCAATAAAAAATCCCCTTTTTCATTAATATTGAGTTTTAGGAGTTGTTTTATGGGTTCTGGTCACTTGGATAAAGGATATGAGCCATCGGGGATTGAAGAAAAATGGTATAAGTACTGGATTGATAATGGGTATTTTAGTGCTGAAGATAAAAGTGATAAAAAAGCCTTCTCGATTGTTATTCCACCGCCGAATGTTACAGGCGTGCTTCATATGGGCCATGCCTTAAACAACGTCATTCAGGATATTATGTGCCGGTACAGAAGACTTTTAGGATATAATGTCCTCTGGATGCCTGGAACAGATCATGCCGGTATTGCAACCCAGAATGTTGTTGAAAGAGATCTTGCTGCAAAAGGACTGACAAGGGATCAGGTCGGCAGGGAAGAGTTTATCAAACAAGTCTGGAAGTGGCGTGAGAAAAAAGGCGGAGCCATTATAAATCAGCTCAAAAGGCTGGGTGCTTCCTGTGATTGGGACAGGGAACGCTTTACAATGGATGAGGGGCTTTCCGATGCTGTCCGCAAGGTATTTGTAAGGCTGTATAAGGAAGATCTGATCTATGAGGGCCAGTATATTATTAACTGGTGTCCCAGGTGTAAAACAGCTCTTGCAGATCTTGAGGTTGAGCATGAAGAAAAAGACGGGTATTTTTATTATATCAAATATCCATTTGCAAATAAAAAACAGGGCCTAACTGTTGCTACCACTCGGCCTGAGACCATGTTTGGTGATACAGCAGTTGCAGTAAACCCTGGCGATGACCGCTTTAAAGATCTTGAAGAAACCCATGTTATGCTTCCCCTGACCGATAGGATTATTCCGATTATCAGGGATGATTATGTTGATGCTCAGTTTGGAACGGGTGCATTAAAGGTAACACCTGCTCATGATCCCAATGATTTCCATCTGGGAGAAAAACACGATCTTGAAAAATTAAAAGTTATTGATGATGATGGATTTATGCTGGAAGGCGCAGGCGAATATAAGGGCCTGGACCGGTTTGAGTGCAGACAAAAGGCTGTTGAAGCCCTAAAAGAGCAAGGCTTTTTGGTAAAGCAAGAACCGATAAAGCACAAGGTAGGACATTGTTACCGTTGTAAAACTATTGTTGAACCGTCTATTTCCAAACAATGGTTTGTCAAAGTTGCACCGCTTGCTAAAAAAGCATCCGAAGCGGTTCGGTCAGGAAGGACCAGGATTCTACCGGATAATTGGTCAAAAACTTATTTTGAATGGATGGATAATATCAGGGACTGGTGCATTTCACGACAAATCTGGTGGGGTCACAGAATTCCTGTATGGAAATGTCCGGACTGCAAAGCCGTGATTGTTGAAGAAACAGACCCTGCAAAATGCCCGACTTGTGGATCAAACCAAATTATCCAGGAGACAGATGTATTAGATACCTGGTTTTCAAGCGCACTCTGGCCATTTTCAACTATGGGATGGCCAAAAGATACCGATCTTTTAAAAACATTTTATCCAACCAATGTTCTTGTAACCGGTTTTGATATTCTCTTTTTCTGGGTTGCCAGGATGATGATGATGGGAATTCATTTCATGGATGAAGTCCCTTTTGATGATGTTTATATCCATGCCCTTGTAAGAGATGAACATGGCAAAAAAATGAGTAAATCAGTTGGTAACGTTATTGATCCGTTAAAAGTGATTGATGAATATGGTGCAGATGCCTTCAGGTTTACCTTGGCTGCTTTTGCGGCACAGGGTCGTGATGTCAAAATGTCGGAATCAAGGGTGGAAGGCTACCGGCATTTTGTTAATAAGCTTTGGAATGCCGCAAGATTTGCCCTGATGCATATTACTGATAAAGATACAAAGATTGATAATAAAAAGCTTAGTCTGGCTGAAAAATGGATTCTTTCGAGGTGTGCTCACACATCTTTGGCCGTAAAACAAGGCATTGAAAATTATAAGTTTAATGAAGCTGCATCTGCTGTATACCAATTTGTATGGCATGAATTTTGTGACTGGTTCTTAGAAGCCACCAAGCCCTCGCTTTACGAAAAAGAGGGTGCACAAAGAAGAGACAGTGCAAGAAGTGTTCTGTCAAAAGTTCTTGAAGATACTTTGATCATGCTTCACCCTTTTATGCCCTTTGTTACAGAAGAGATCTATCATATAATGCCGGCAACCAATGGATCAATTATGGTTGCAAGTTATCCTTATAATGAAACAGAATATGAAACCAACAGGAATGAAACCATTGAAAAAGAAATGGATTTTATTTTTGGTTTGATCTCAGGTGTCAGAAATATCAGAAGCGAGATGAATATCCAGCCGTCCATGAGAATAAAAGTTCTGGCCTATACAGACGATGAAAAGGAAAAAATCATTATTGCTGAAAATAAATCCATTATTGCAAATCTTGCAGCACTTGAAAGTTTTTATTTTTGTGATTCAGACAATATTCCTTCATCCTGCGCATCTTCTGTTAATGGGAATACCACATGCTTTGTTTCCCTTGAAGGTGTGATTGATTTTGATAAGGAAATTGGCAGGCTTGAAAAAGAACTGGGAAAAAATACCAAAGAGCTTTTGACCGTACAGAAAAGACTTAACAATGAAAGTTTTCTTGAAAAAGCGCCTGAAGAGGTGATCTTGAAGGTTAAAACCCAGTATAAAGACATTGAAGAAAAAAATAATAAGCTTAAGGCTAACCTTGACAGAATTCTGAAAATGAAGTGATGGCCCATGAACACAATAGAAAATATAATAAAGTTAGCCCTTTATGAAGATTCAGGGCAGGGTGATATAACAGCAGAATATATTCTACCCGAACCCTTGTCCGGCAATGGTGTGATAATTGCCAAAGAGTCTTTTGTACTTGCCGGGATTAAAGTTGCAGAAACTATATTTAAATTGCTGGACCCGGATTGTAAAACAAGTTCTCTTTTTTCAGATGGTGACCCGGTCAAAAAAGGGGAGATCGTTTTTAAGGTTCAAGGGGATCTTTTATCCCTTTTAAAAGGGGAACGTGTGGCCTTGAATTTTTTACAAAGACTTTCAGGGATTGCCACATTGACCCGTACCTATGTGGAGGAACTCAAGATATCAAAGGTCCGCCTGACAGATACGAGGAAAACCACTCCAGGCCTTCGCAGTCTTGAAAAAGAAGCGGTTAGGGCAGGCGGCGCATATAATCACAGGATGTCATTATACGATGGTATTTTAATTAAGGATAATCATATCGCGGTTGCAGGTTCCATCAAAAAGGCTGTGGATTTAGTTAGAAAAAGAGCATCTCATTTGATGAAAATAGAGGTTGAAGTTTCAACTTTTGATGAAGTTAAAGAGGCGGTTGATGCGGGGGTTGAAGTGATCATGCTGGATAATATGAGCTATGATCTAATGTCTGAGGCAGTAAATTATATTGATGGCAGAGCCTTTGTGGAGGCCTCTGGAAATGTCTCTTTGGAAACTTTGAATAAAATTGCTGCAACAGGAGTGGATATGATTTCCTGTGGTGCGCTTACCCATCAGGCACGGTCTGTAGATTTGAGCATGCGGATTGATCAGGAAACAAAATAGGTTAATTTGTTTCGACCGGTTTCTTTTGAAGTATAAAGGGCTTTATCAGCACGGCTTAAAAATGACCTGAAATCTTCACCTTTCACAAGTTGTGTTGCGCCGAGGCTGACAGTGACTGATGCTTTTGTCCCTGGTTCAGGCTCAAATATCTGAGCGCTGATGCTGTCTTTTATTCTGGCTCCCACAACACAGGCTTTTTGAAGCTTTGTTTCCGGTAAAAGGATGGTAAACTCTTCTCCGCCATATCGATAAGCCGTGTCCATGGATCTCATACAGGCGTTAATAGTTGTCCCAATCCCCATGAGCACTTTATCACCTTCAAGGTGTCCCCAGGTGTCATTATAGTTTTTAAAGAAATCAATATCTAAAATGAGTAAAGACAGGGCGCGGGAATAGCGAATATGTCGGTTGACTTCAGCTTTTATTTGGGCAAAAAAATGTCGTGAATTATAAAGCTGTGTTAATGCATCCGTAATAGCAATCTTTTCTAGTTTTTTCAAGAGTTTGGATCGTTCATTTTTAAAGTCGGCTTCTCTTAATACTCTTTTAATTCGTAAATCCAGTTCTTCAAAACGAAAGGGTTTAAAAATAAAATCGCTTGCACCTGCCTGAACAGCGTTCTCATATGAATACTCAGCACTGTAACCGGTCATAACCATAACATCAAGATCATAGGACTCTTTTATCTTTTGGGTTAGCTCCAGCCCGTCCATGCCCTGCATCATAATATCTGTAAGTACAACATCTGCTTCAAATGAGTTGAGTATTTCTAAGGCTTCTGCAGCATTTAATGCACTTTTAACATTATAATTTTTTGCTTTTAAATATTCTGATACAGAGTCTTTAATCGCAATATCGTCATCAACAATGAGAATAGAATATGGCATGAATTTTTCTCCAAGGTTATATTCTGCAGTATGAGCTTTTCTTGACACCTCTTAACGCAATTGGTAAATACTTAAATAAAATTTATCTGTATAAGTGTTATTTGTCAACATTTTAGTTTGGAGCAAAATTGAAGTTAAATATAAAGAATATTCGAAATTTTAGTATTATTGCCCATATTGATCATGGAAAGTCAACATTGTCCGACCGGCTGATCCAACTTTCAGGGATTATTTCGGACAGGGATATGAAAGAACAGATACTCGATTCCATGGACATTGAAAGAGAAAGGGGTATTACCATAAAAAGCCAGACAGTTTCTCTTCCCTATTTGGCAGAAGATGGGACAAAATACCTTTTAAATCTGATTGATACCCCGGGCCATGTAGATTTTTCATATGAGGTGTCGAGGGCTTTAGCATCCTGTGAAGGGGCATTAATACTGGTGGATGCAAGCCAGGGAGTTGAAGCGCAGACATTGGCTAATCTATATCTTGCCATGGAACATGAGCTTGAGATCATACCGGTGATTAACAAAATAGATCTGCCTTCTGCTCAGATTGACTGGGCAAAGGATCAGATCGAAGAGGATCTGGGGCTTGATTCTGATGAAGCATTAGCGGTTTCTGCAAAAACAGGTATAGGTGTAGACAAGATATTTGAGGCCATTATCAGAAAAATACCACCACCTGTTTGTAAGGATAATTCTGTTTTTAAAGGTCTGATATTTGACTCTCATTATGACGCATTCAGAGGAACCATAGTCCATTTCAGAATTTTTAACGGCAGCATTAAAAAAGGCGATAAGATCCTGCTAATGTCCAATAATGCCAAGTATAAGGTTGAAGAGGTGGGATTGTTTCAAATTGTGAGGCAACCACAAAATGAACTTATTGCAGGGCAGGTGGGATACTTTATTGCCGGTATTAAAAATATCAGTGATGTGAAAATCGGGGATACTGTCACCATGCCTGATCAACTATGTGAAAACTCCCTGGGGGGATTCAGGGAACCGACGCCGGTTGTGTTTTCCTCCATGTATCCCGTTGCATCAGATGATTATGAGGAACTTACTGCTGCTTTGGAAAAGCTTAAGCTTAATGATGCATCTTTGATTTACGAAAAAGACAGTTCCACTGCCCTTGGGTTTGGATACAGGTGTGGTTTTCTAGGCCTTTTGCATCTTGAAGTTGTCCAGGAACGGCTTGAAAGGGAATATGATGTTTCTCTGATTTTGACATCGCCCTCTGTTATGTATGAGATCACCTATACGGATGGGACAATAAAAATTATTGATAACCCGGTCCAATATCCTGATCCGGGTGAGATAACCCGGGTCAGGGAACCGTTTATAAAAGCTTCCATCATTGTACCGGATAAATACATGGGCAATGTCATGCAGGTCTGCCATGAATTTCGCGGAGTCAGCGAAAACTACCAATACTTAACCAGTAACCGCATGGAAATGAAATTTATACTTCCATTGGCAGAGGTGGTGTATGAATTTTATGATCGGCTCAAAAGTGTCACCCAGGGATATGGGTCATTTGATTATGAAATTGCGGGATACCAGGAGACAGACCTTGTAAAACTTGATTTTATTATTAATGGTGAACGGGTGGACGCTCTGTCCCAGCTTATTCACCGTGACAAGGCAGAAGCCAGGGCCAGAACAGCTTGTAAGAAGTTGAGAGAAGAAATCCCAAGGCAGCAGTTTAAAATACCTATCCAGGGTGCTATTGGAGGGAAAATTATTTCCAGAGAAACCATATCTGCATTTAGAAAAGATGTGACTGCAAAATGCTATGGTGGTGATATTTCTAGAAAACGAAAGCTTCTTGAAAAGCAGAAAAAAGGTAAAAAAAGAATGAAAATGGTGGGCTCTGTTGAGATCCCGCAATCTGCATTTCTTTCTGTTCTGAAAACAGATTGATCAAAATGTTCTGGGATTTATGATTGTTATTTTTTACTTGATATATTTGGATTTATAGCTTGTATTTTTTTTTTGACGGGCGTATGGCATTCAATTATTAGATGTAAAAAAAAAATAACATAAAAGGTGAATCCCATGAACTATGAATGTATTATTTATGAAAAAAAAGATCAGGTTGGCCTGATCAAGTTGAACAGGCCTAAAGTGCTCAATGCAATGAATCGTCAACTCTGGATTGAGATGCAGGATGCCCTTGAAAAAATAAGACAGGATAATGATGTTAAGGCGCTTATTATCACGGGAGAAGGCAGGGCTTTTTCAACCGGAGCTGACTTGAAAGATTCAAAGGACAGAAGCATTGAAGATTACAGAGTTTATCTAGAGTCCTTGCAGGAAGCATCAAGAAAAATTATCCGGTTTGAAAAACCCACGATCGCAGCTATTAATGGTTATGCCCTAGGTTCGGGTTACGAACTTGCTTTAGCCTGTGATATCAGGATTGCAGCCAAAGAGGCACTTATCGGATCACCTGAGGCAAAGGTAACATCATCTGTTACAGGTGGTGCATTTCGACTTGTCCAGGACCTGGTGGGTCCGGGTAAGGCCAGAGAATTACTTTTTACTGCAGAATATATCTCCGGAGAAGAAGCCCAGAAAATAGGACTTGTCAATAAAGCTGTTCCGCTGGATGAATTAATGGATGAAACATTTGATATGGCAAAAAAGATTGTTGCCAATTCAGCTTTTTCCTTGAAATTGATTAAAAAGGGTTTTCTCATGGCCCAGGGAGAAAGCAGTCTTGAGGCTTTGATGGATTATGAGATTGAAGCCTGCCTTGCATGTGTTTCAACAAAGGAGAGAGAAGAGTCTTTAGATGATTTTGAGCAGAGAAAAAAATAATCAAAGGAAAATATCATGTTAGATAAAGTACTCGATGCCAAATCAGTTGCCATAATCGGTGCGTCAAAAAATAAAACAAAACGGGGATACCAGGCTATTAAAACCCTTAAAGCAGATGGTTTTGAGGGACAGATTTATCCGGTAAACCCAAAAGAAGATATGATTCTGGGATTTCGCTGCTATAAAGATATAACAGAGATTGAAGGTCCAGTAGACCTTGCCCTGATTACAACCCCTGCAAGGACAATTCCAGGTATTTTAAAAAAATGCGGTGAAAAAAAGGTCTCCGGTGCTGTAATCATTGCCGGTGGCTTCAGAGAGCTTGGTGCCAAAGGAAAACAACTTGAGCAGCAGGTTGTAACAACGGCAAAAGAGACAGGTGTCAGATTGATCGGCCCTAATACATCTGGAATGATAAATTTGAAAACCAATATGAATCTTGTGGGAATCAAGAATGCCCCCAGAGGACACATAGCCTTGCTCTGCCAGAGCGGTAATATGGCGCTGACACTGATTACAGAGGCTACAATACGTAAGCACGAGGGGTTTACCTATTATGTTGGTGTTGGTAATGAATCAGATATCAAGTTTCATGAGTATCTTGAATTTTTCAGAAATGACCCAGAGACAAGATCCATCCTGATGTATGTCGAAGGGATGAGCGAGGGGCGCAAATTTTTACAGGAAGCACATAAAACAAGTGTAGAAAAGCCGATTATCCTCTTAAAGAGTGGCCGGTCAGCAACAGGGAAAAAATCGGCAGGGTCCCATACCGGATCTCTTGCCGGGATGAGTGAAGTGGCCAATCGAGCATATGAACGTGCCGGCATAATTGTGATTGAGAATTCAGATGAACTTTTCCCGGTTGCAGAGACGCTTTCAAGCCAGCCTTCCATTAAAAATAATTCCATAGCTATTCTTGCCGATGGCGGAGGGCATGCGACAATAGCAGCGGATCTTTTAACGGATTATGGCATCAATCTGCCTGAATTGTCTGACAAAACAAAAGAAAAGTTAAGGAAAATTTTGCCTGAAGCTGCATCTGTAATCAATCCGGTTGATGTGGCAGGCGGTACAGATTCTGATCCCAGCCTTTTTGCCGACTGTGCCAAGATTATATTAAAAGATTCCAATGTAGGCGGTTTGCTCGTGGTTGGGCTTTTTGGCGGATATGGCATTCGGTTTGAAGAAAGTCTTTCCATTGGAGAGGAAGCTGCAGCCCATCGTTTCGGGGCAATGGTAAAAAAGAGAAATAAGCCGATTTTTGTGCATTCTCTTTATAGTTCTCATGAGTCACATGCTCTGGATTTGTTGCGGCACTATGATATACCAGTCCATGACTCTTTGGACATTTCCTGTAAATGTGTGGCATCCCTTTGCAAGTATGGCAATTACCTTAAATCATATCATGCAAAAACAAATTTTGTTTTTAACTGGCGAACCAATGCCAAGAAAGAAGGGACTGCAATTATCGCAAATGCCAGGAAACAAGACCGTCATGTGTTGTTGGAGCATGAAGCAAAACAATTGATCAAGCTGCATGGTGCTCCGACTTCAGTCGGGCAGGTTGCACAAAATGAAGATGAGGCATGGGAGATTGCCAAAAAAATCATAAACAATAATGGCATAAGAGCGGGCAGAGAACGACAATCGAACAATAATGGCCGAGCCAGCGTTGTATTAAAAATCGTTTCACCCGATATTCTGCATAAAAGCGATGCCAGAGGTGTCAAGCTTAATTTAATTTCCAAAAAAGAGGTTATGCAAGGATTTCGTCAGATAATTAAAAATGCAAAGGCCTATAATCCAGATGCAGACATTCGGGGTATCCTTGTTGCCCCGATGGCACAAAAAGGTCTTGAAGTCATCATTGGAACCAAGATAGATGAGCAGTTCGGGCCGGTAATCATGTACGGGCTGGGTGGTATCATGGTTGAAATCATGAAAGATGTGACATTCTGGGTATTGCCCATTAATCCGACTTCTTGTAAAAAAATGCTTGAGGATACCCGTTCTTCTATCCTGTTAGATGGAGTAAGGGGGCATCAAGGGTATGATAAAAAAACACTAAAAAGGCTGATATTGATGTGTTCAGATCTGATTGAATCCTATCCGGAAATTGAAGAGATGGATCTTAATCCTGTTATTCTTTATGAACAGGGACTGGATGTTGTTGATGCAAGAATTATATTGAAAAAATAAGTTTACAAATTGATATTATAGCGATAGATTCTAATTTATGTTTCTGACAGCAAGAAAGTAAAATACTTGTTGACGAAATGATCAAGCTTGAAGCAATATTCAGATTTTGTCATGGTCTTTTCTCTTAATGTAACTTGGTTGATTCTATAAAGACTCAAGCTTAAGAATTGTTTAAACCATCAATTATTAACAGATTTTTAATGGTTGTGTATCAGCAAATCAGTGTTTAATGCTGAGTTTGAAGATTTTATATAAAAGGGTGATGGCAAAAGATTTCTGTTTAAGAAAGTGATAACCCGACTATAATTGCAGATAAAAGAAAGGAGGAAGTAACAGCAAATAAAAATTCTTAAATTTAGTATTTTTCTTTAGCATTATTGCAAAGAAAATTAATGTATTATTTAAATTGGAGGTTTAGATGAAGAAATTATTTGTTTTATGCATTGCAGCACTTTTTGGATTTGTTCTTTTCATGGGATCAGCTCCTGTTCAGGCAGCTGATCAAACCTTTGTTACAATTGGAACCGGTGGTGTCACAGGTGTTTATTATCCGACCGGAGGCGCAATTGCTCGTCTTGTTAACAAAAATAGAAAGGTTCATAATATTCGTTGCTCAGTAGAGAGTACGGGTGGTTCTGTGTACAACCTTAATGCAATTGCTGCAGGCGAACTGGACATGGGTGTGGCACAGTCTGACTGGCAGTATCATGCCTACAATGGAACCAGTAAGTTTGCTGCTAAAGGGCCTAACAAAAATTTGAGAGCTATTTTCAGTGTTCATCCTGAACCCTTTACCGTTGTGGCTCGTAAAGATTCCGGAATTAAAGATTTTATGGATCTGAAAGGCAAACGGGTCAATATCGGGAATCCCGGCTCTGGCCAGCGCGGAACCATGGAAGTAGTCATGAAAGCCCTTGGCTGGACAAAAGGTGATTTCAAACTTGCTTCAGAACTTAAATCTGCTGAACAATCATCTGCACTTTGTGACAATAAAATTGATGCCATCGTGTTTACGGTTGGTCATCCTTCAGGATCTATCAAAGAAGCCACCACTTCCTGTGATTCTGTCATGGTAAATGTGACCGGTCCTGCCATTGATAAACTTGTTAATGAAGCCGATTATTACAGAACGGCAAGCATCCCCGGCGGCATGTATCGCGGGACTGATACTGATACGGCTACTTTTGGAGTAGGCGCCACGTTTGTCAGTTCAACCAATACCCCTGAAAAGGTTATCTATACTGTGGTAAAAGCAGTATTTGAAAATTTTGATCAATTCAAAAAACTCCATCCTGCATTTGCAAATCTGAAAAAAGAAGAGATGATCAAAGATGGTCTTTCCGCACCACTCCATGACGGTGCAAAAAAATACTACAAAGAAGCAGGGTTGTTATAATACTTTCCCTGGTTTGAATACAAAAGTGTGCAGCCAAGACAATTATAATCGGGTGCTGCACACTTTTATTGTTTTTTATAAGAATTAGATAATTGTTTGTCTTAATGACCCTTTTCCCCATGGAGGAATCATCAAAATGACCGAAGCAAATAGTACTGCCGTCGATCAGGATGCACTCCAAGAGTTGATTGCCGAGGCAGATACGGGAGCACGAAACCCCGTCGGCACGATTCCCAAGAAAGTTTTATTTTATGTCCCGTTAATCTGGACACTCTTTCAATTATGGTATGCATCCCCCTTGCCATTTATTTTTAATATTTTAGTATTTAACTCTTCAGAAGCCAGGGCTATTCACCTGGCATTTGCCATGTTTTTAGCCTATACTGCTTATCCAACATTCAAATCTTCACCAAGAGATTATATCCCATTGCAGGACTGGTTTTTGGCTTTGGTCGGGGCATTTTGTGCAGCCTATCTATTCCTTTTTTATGCAGGGCTTTCAGAACGCCCGGGTGATCCATTAACCATTGACCTTGTTGTTGCCGTGATCGGGTTGATCCTATTATTGGAAGCAACAAGAAGAGCTCTTGGACCGCCTTTGATGGTCGTAGCCTCGGTCTTTATTCTTTACACTTTTGCAGGGCCTTATATGCCTGAAGTGATTGCGCACAAAGGTGCAAGTCTTGTTAAAGGCATGACTCACTACTGGTTGACGACAGAAGGGGTTTATGGGGTTGCTTTAGGTGTTTCAACAGGTATGGTATTCATGTTTGTACTGTTCGGGTCTTTACTGGAATCGGCAGGCGCAGGTAATTATTTTATCAGGACTGCATTTGCAGGTCTCGGCCATATGAGAGGCGGGCCTGCCAAGGCTGCTGTTGTATCTTCGGGTATGACAGGGCTTGTATCCGGATCTTCCATTGCCAATGTCGTTACCACGGGAACCTTTACCATCCCTTTGATGAAAAAAGTCGGATTCTCGGCTGAAAAGGCAGGCGCAGTTGAGGTTGCCGCGTCTACCAATGGTCAACTAACACCGCCTGTTATGGGTGCGGCAGCATTTTTAATGGTGGAATATGTGGGTATTTCCTATGTGGAAGTTATCAAACATGCGTTTTTGCCAGCCATTATTTCCTATATAGCGCTGGTTTATATTGTCCATCTTGAGTCCTGTAAAATGGGACTTGAAGGTATGGAACGTACGGTAACAAAAACTATTGCACAAAAACTGCTCTCCTTTATCATGACTATTTTATTTATCATTATTATCGGTGGTGTGACCTATTTTGGTCTTGGATGGATAAAGGGTGTGGCTGGAGGAGCAACCATTTATATCGTATCCCTGCTGCTTGCTGCCGCTTACTTTATATTGACATGGCTTGCCTGCAGGGTACCGGAACTTGAAACCACCCATGAAATCAATGAATTACCAAATCTTGGTGAAACAGCCCAGGCAGGATATTATTTTCTACTCCCTGTTGTTGTCCTGATGTGGTGCCTGACAGTGGAAAGGCTTTCACCATCCTTATCCGCTTATTGGGCAACTATGCTGTTAATTGTTATTGTGTTGACTCAGCGGCCGCTAAAGGGATTTATAAGAAAAACAAAAGGGGATGAATTTTCTTTTAAAAGAGGATTTAATGAGTTTGTTAACGGCCTTGTGTCGGGTGCAAGAAACATGATTGGCATTGGTGTGGCTACGGCTGCCGCCGGTATTGTTGTCGGAACAGTAACCCTTACCGGTATCGGTCTGGTCATGACCGAGTTTGTGGAGTTTATTTCCGGTGGAAACCTTATGCTGATATTATTTTTTACAGCTGTCATCAGTCTGATCCTGGGTATGGGTTTACCCACAACAGCTAACTATATTGTCGTGTCTACGTTGATGGCACCGGTTATAGTTGAATTGGGTGCACAAAACGGTTTGATTGTACCTTTGATTGCTGTGCATTTGTTTGTGTTCTATTTTGGGATTCTGGCAGATGATACACCGCCTGTGGGGTTGGCTGCCTTTGCGGCAGCCGGAATATCCGGTGGTGATCCCATCCGTACTGGTATTCAGGGGTTTACCTATGATATCAGGACCGCCATCCTGCCTTTTATGTTTATTTTTAATACAGAGCTTTTGATGATCGGGATCGGTTCATGGTTCCACCTGGTCACTGTGGTGATTACTGCCGTGATTGCAATGCTGGTATTTGCAGCCGCCACCCAGGGTTTTTTCCTGACAAAGAGCCGGTTTTATGAAACTATTGTTCTGCTGCTGGTGACCTTTACCCTGTTCCGGCCAGGATTTTTCTGGGACAAGGTTTATCCGCCCTTTGAGGAAAAACCCGGGACCCAATTGGTTCAGATCGTTGAAAATCTGGAGCCAGGCTCCATGCTTCGTTTGAAAATCAAAGGGGAAAACATGAAAGGAAAAGAATTTACCAAGGCCATGATGCTGTCTGTGGGCAATGCTAAATCAGGTATTGAAAGATTGAGTGAGATTGGGTTTGAGGTCCGAACTGAAGATGAGAAGGTTTTGGTTGACAATGTTATGTTTGGCAGTAATGCAGAAAAGATGGGTGTGGATTTTGACCAGGAGGTGATATTGGTACAAATGCCTTCAAAAAGGCCTCCCAAGCAGCTCTTGTACTTTCCTGCCCTGGGGCTTCTGGCTCTGATTTATGTGCTTCAAAAACGACGCAGAGACGGTTTTGCCGCAACCTAAAAGGAGAGACCTATGTTTAATAAGATACTTGTTCCCATTGACATTGATTATCCAAAAACATCTAAGGCCGTGTACGACAATGCCGCCCAGCTGGCATCATTGAGTGGTGCCCAGATTCGGATTGTCAGTGTGATGCCGGGTTTTTCCATGCCCATTGTGGCATCCTTTGTCACAGAGGCGATAAAAAATGAGGCAAGGAATCATTTTAAAAAATCCCTTGAAACATTTATTGAAGAAAACTGTAAGGGCGTAGAGGTGTCCCACATGGTATTGGTGGGCAAACATTATGAAGAAATTCTGAAGATAGCTGATAAATGGGGGGCGGATTTGATTGTGGTTTACCACAACCACCGACGGTCGATCAATGAGGCGTTTTCACAGAATTGTGCCCAGAAAATAGTTAAAAATGCCGATTGTTCAGTTTTACGGCTACGCAATGTTTTAAGTTAAAATCTATTAATTTATAGACAGACAGGCAAAGTATTAGCCACACAAAATACTTGTGTGGCTAATGCCTCTTTGTAAATTTTAATCAAAGCAATTATTATTTCTGGGAGAACAATTATGATCACCTACAAAACCATAAAGTCAATTTGGTCAACTTTGGTCATACTCTTAATCCTGGGTTTTTATCTCACTCCTGCCAAAGCTTTTGATGTTATTTTAGGCACACATGAACGCGGGACTTTTTCTCATTTTAGCGGTCGCATAGTTGAAAGGGTTATCAACCAGGGAATTAAGGATATTAACTGCAAGGCAGTACCTGGATCCGGGGATATTCATAATCTTACAAATCTCTCCCAGGGATCGCTGGATATTGCACTGATTGATTCACGTACCCTGTATGATGCAATAAATAAAACTGGAAATTTCGAGTTTCTTGACATTAATTATCAAAATTTAAGTATTCTTGTCCCTTTTTATGACGTTCCGGTCAGCCTTGTTGCGGGAAATAATACCCATATTACAAGACTTGCAGATATCAAAGGTAAAAGGATAAATATAGGAGCCCCGCTCTCACATCAGCGTCTTTTCTTTGACACGATTTTATCGGCCAAGGCGTGGTCAAAAAATGATTTCAGTCAGGTGGCGGAAATTTCAGATTCTCAGTCCCAAGATACCATGGCTTTTTGTCATGGCGACATAGATGCCATGATACATATTGGTGTGCATCCTGATTCTTCATTACAACAATTGTTCAGGCTGTGTAAAGCCAAAATAGCAGTTATGTATGACGATGATATTGAAAAATTTGTCCATCAACATCCCGCTTTTTCAAAATTCACCCTATTGTCGGGGACCTATCCTTCCCAGGCAAAGGACATCATAACTTTTGGGACACAAACCCTGATGGTTACGTCAGTGGATCTTGATGAAGAAACAGCATACACCATCCTTGAGGTCATATTTGAAAATAGTGAAAGACTGTCCAATGCACACCCAGCGCTGGCTTTGAAAAAACCAGACATAAAAAAAATGAGCCAAATCGGCATCAAACTGCATGCAGGAGCGCTTAAGTATTTTTCCGGAAACTAAGGTAAGGCTAAGGATCTGAAATAAAATTACTTAAACGCAATGACAAAAAAAATACGAAGAATAATACGTTTTAGCTCAAGAGCTTAACATGGGATAAAATTGCATTTTGGAGCCCGTTTTTGACGGCCTGTATCACATCCGGATAAACATCTCCTTTTTTTTCATCCATATACACTTTGGACACTTCAGTGGGAAGGACAAGGATGCGGTCATCCAGGTTGCAAAGACGTCTGCAGAATTCTGCTTTACCCAGGAATACATGATTTTGGGCCACACTGGTTTTTATTCCGGGTAAAGATATGGTGCCAAGCTGTTCCAGCCATAATGCAATGGCCTTTTCCCATTTTGATTTGTCCAGAAGGGCTGTGCCCAGATTAAAAACAGGGGGGGATGCAATCCCCTTTTCCTGTTGCCGTGAAATATTATAGGAATGGATATCATATACAATACAGAATCCAAATCGATCCAGAATTCTTGCAATACAGGTTTCCATAAATCTGTAAAAAGAATCATAATTTTCTAAACTTTTTTGATTCATTTCAGGGGTTGGTAAAGTCCTGTACACCCTGGTGCCCCAGAATTTTTCTGGTGTAAGGGGCAAAGCTATTTCTCTGGAACGGTTAAGATCATATACAGCCCTTGATTCAAGAGCCCAGACCGAGTTGCCCAGCCCCTTTATCATCAGTTTTGTACCTGTATCCTCTTCAAATCTTCGCCCTTCAGAATCAAGAGCCATAAAAGGCAGAAGCTCTTTTCTGACATGATGCCCGGCATGGATGGCAGTAGCAATGAATGGAAGAGAAAAATCAAGGTGATAGGCAAATCCCCCCAAAGGGTCTGTTCCCTGAATCGAAGTGTCAGACACTGATTTTTTTCCTTTTTTTGTATATAGCATGGATGGCATTACTCAATATTGTACCGGGCCAGAGCAGATGTAACAATATGGTCGATGAGTTTTTTATAATCTTCCAAAGGGCCGTCCGAGGAAGGATAATTCAGGGAAAATATCTGCGGGCTCCAACTTTTCACAGGTTTTAAGCCGGGTATTCCGTTAACTTCAATAATTTTCATTTTACCCTGGGCATCAAGACGCATGTCTGCCCTGACATGATCCAGACAATTCAATGCTTCCATGGCTTTACTGCAAAGTTCGATAAGTCCCTCTTTTTGCTGGGAGACCGGTTTTATTTTTGTTACGCCTACCCCTCTTAAATCCGTTCTCAGAATGGGATATTTACCAAACAAGGAAGGATCTACCACTACTTTGCCGGGTAAAAAGACCTGATGTACACCATTGCCCAGCATCAAAACAGTATATTCATCCCCGGGAAGGTATTCTTCCACCAAGGCCGGCTGTTCAAAATGGGTTTCAATATATTCTATTCTTTTTTTCAGTTCTTCAGGTGAAATAACAACGCTTTCATCGCTGATACCAACAGATCTTGATTCATAACTGGGTTTTACAAATGCTGGATAAACAATATCTGGCAGGGTATCGCAGCTTCCAAGCTGGTAATGATAAGGGACCTGAATTTTTTTGTTTTTTAATATCTTATGGGTGGTGGTTTTATGAATCAGGTTTTTCATGGTTTTTGCATCCGGGCCAATATAGGGAATGTCTTTATCATCAAAAATATCGGCAACCCATTTTTCATCACCTTCACTCATGCCGATGGTCTCAGATTTCCCGGAAATATGATAAAGAGCGCTCCAGGCAATATCAAAGGTATTTTTTTCAAGACTTGAGTAAAACTCATCCATATTGTTAACAAAAGCTATTTGTGCACATTTCCCCGTGTCATCAATTGCTTTTTTAATACTTTGGGTGACATTGATGTCTCCCCAGCCCTGAGCATCACCTGCCGGGCCTGTAATTAATAATATTTTTTTCATTAAATTAAAAAACCTTTCAATATATGATTTATAAATTGATCTTATACTTCAAACAAATCCGGATTCCATTCATAAGCGGCAAGAGCATTTACAACTTCAGGAGAAACATCTTTGAGCAATCTTACATAAGCATCAATTCTTTCAGGCTCCCAAAAGACTCTGGATATAACTTTCATGTCAATATCAGGATAAAAAGTATCTGTTTTGTCATGGCTTAAAATATCATAGTCTAAAATTGCATGATCAGCCATCCTTTTGTTGGGGTTGAGAATTATAACATCCTCTTTTACATATCCGGATATAGCAGTTTTAAAAAGATCTTTGCAATATCCAAAATGGGTACAGCAAAGCGCTGCATATACCCTCCCATCCGGGGTTTTTTTTATCTTTGAAACCGCCTTAAAAACATTGGAATGGATCATATTTGAAACATCTTGGCTAAAGGGATCTCTTTCAATCTTTCCTGCAAGATTTGTGCATCCCTGATTGATAATTCGCTTGGGGTCAATACCCATTTTAACAAGCCCGCGTTCATGGGATTTTTCAGCAATGGTTGTGGGTGTTCCAAATATAATCACCCGGCTGTTAGGGTCTAACATAAGGTTTTTGTGGATCAATTGAACGCCATGGTCCACAATCCCGGTAACCATGGTTTTTTTGTCCCGGCTATGGGGCGTAAAAGGATAAATCACTGAAAGTGTATTGCAGGCAATGAGAATCATGTCTGGTTTAAAATTTTCCATTGCATTCAAGGCGTTGTTAAAAACCCCGGCCCTTTGACCCATGGTTTTAAAATGATTATATCCTTTGTCCTGTTCAGGCCAGGCATTGAAATAGACCATTGAGACATCAGGCCACTGCGAGTTGTTTTTAAGGTGCGCTGCAATCCGGGCAAAAACCGACATGCCACCCAGCCCGGAATCAGTCACCAGAATGGTTTTTCTGGAAAGGCCTGTTTTATTTTTTAAGGAGTCCATTTAAATTATCCGAATTATTCTAACGCTTCTCTGTTTTTAAGGTCAACCACTCTTTAATTATTCGATGTGCCCACTCAGGAGATGATTCAGTTTTCCCTTCAACAATATTCGTTAAAAAATCTTTCCAATGATGATAATGCTGTAAAGTGGTCAACCTGTTGCGAAACATTGCAGCTCCTTTTTCAGGCTCAGTTTTTATCTTTTCCATGATCATGGCTATTTCATTAAAAAAGCCGTCAATGCCATAATATTGCAAAAACCCATTCCATGCTGCATCAAGGTCTTTGTCATCTTGTAAAGGCTTTGATATTTCCTTGAATTTATTCCAAAAAGTTTGAAGATTAGTCCCTTTTAAACGTGACAGCCCGAGATCATGGATCTCATAGGGGACAAGTTCCAGGGAGACAAGGCCGTCTTTCTTTAAACCAAGGTTTACAAGATAACCTATTTTCCGATAGTAAAGGTTTGTTGGTTGATAAAAAGCAAAATTTCCCAGGCTGTAAATAATGGGAATACCGTTATAAAATTCTATGCCCTGGGGAACATGGGGGTGATGGCCGATAACAATATCTGCCCCGGCCCTGGCTATCTTTTTAAACGCCCTGGCAACATAAGGCGGTGGGAAAGGAATATATTCAATGCCGCAATGGGAAATGACAATGATGAAATCCACATTGGGTCGAAGTGTTTTAATTGTTTCTTCAACCCTGGACAAATCCCAGCCCATAACACCGGGCCCTTTTCCAGCACAAGTGAGATCTTCTCCTTCGCTGAAATTAACAATGGCGACTTTAGTATCATTAACATTTACTACAAGAGGCTTACCAGCCTCTTTAATGGACATTCCTGCACCTGTCCATTGAATATTATTACGTTTTAAAACATCCATTGTATCTTTAAAAGCATCAATTCCATAATCAAATACATGGTTGTTTGCCAGGGTGACAATATCAAAGGGCACGGATGTCAAGGCCTTGATATGGCATTGTTCACCTTTGAATACAGCACCGCTTTTAAAGACAGGCTTTCCCCTGTCACTTAAAGGGGATTCAAGATTTGCAATGGATAGATCAGCAGATTTTAAAATGGGCAGAAGATCTCCATAAACTGATTCCGGAAGGGTTTCCATGATTTTTTTGAATACGCGAATGGGTGCCCAGTCACCTGCGACACATATGTTTGTAGCCGACTTCCTGGAATCCAAAGCCGTTTGAGTGGCTTTCCAAGTCCCTTTTTCCCAGTCAAATGATAATGATGATGGCATGTTGACCTCCCTTTAAAGGCTTTTAATTATCATAAAAAACGGTTTTATCATATCGGAATAATGCAGTTGTTCAAATGATTTCAGGCAGAGGCCTGCTGCAATCTTCAAGTCGTGATTTCCAGCGGTTTTTGGGACCTTTGAGGGAATGTCGGTTTATAAAATCGAATCGTTCATCAAAAAAGACTGTCATTTCAAATGTTTGAATATAATTTAAAAGAGTGACGTTACGGGTTGAATAAATTTATTCAACAATGCCTCTGTTTCCCTGGAACCGGGTCGTCTCTGTCCTTTCTAATGCCCATATAATGGGACTTTGCCGGCAATTTGTCCACCCCTTCAAGGGGTGCTTTTCCTACCGTCAAATATCAGGATTTTTTACCCGTTTCCACATCAATGATTTCAATGGTCACTTGAATAGATTAGAAATACCAATTATTCTATTTTCATGTCCCACGCCAGGTGTCTGAAATTAAACATGGTAAAAAAATGTCAAATTTGGGAATTTTGAGGATAGGGCGGTCTTTTTCAGTTGGTATAATTCGTTTGTTAGGTAAACATTTATTAAAGCAGACAATCTTCACTTTAACCTAAAGCCTTGGTTAAGTTATTAATCACATCTTCAAAATTAGAATCAGTTATTTCCATTGGCATTCCGATTTGGACCTTTATTGTCGAAAATGGATACGGCCATTTCTTTTGATCCCATGCCTTATATAATTGAATAAAAATCTCAAGGCTGAAAAAGTCCTATATACCATATGTAGGGGTGTCCAAATTTTATATCGAATTTTAATTCAAATATTCATTATCTACTAAGCTATGGAAAATTTCCCGACTATGGAGAATTTCCATACTTCCAGTTCGATAATTTTAGAAATCGTAACAATATAAGCGACTGTAATATAAGCATTTTTAATAAGTCAACAAAGCTGGCACATCAATTGCTATTAGTGTGATTTAAGTTTGTATGATTAAAAAATAAAAAAGGAGCTGTCATGACAGAAAAAATACAACTATCAGGACTTTGTATCAATTGTTTAAATGCAGATGAATGCCGCTATCGTGTAAATCACACAAGACCCATTATTTTTTGTGAAGAGTTTACATGTACTGATCCCTCAGAGCCAAAAAGTAATATTACCAGAGTTATTCCAAAAATTAAAAATTCATTAAATTCCTCGTTAAAAGGAATCTGCAGTAATTGTGAAAATATTGAAACTTGTAATCTGCAGCAAACAGATGACAATATAATTAATTGCGAAGAATACAGATAGCTAAAAGGGAAATATTATGAACGTATATACGAATAATGTCTTGGAAATGCTCAATGAAAAATATCCCTGGGAAAAAGAATATATTCAATCAGTATCAGAAGTTTTTAAATCCATTACTCCGGTTCTTGATTCTAATTTGGAGTATCAAAGTAATCGTATACTTGAGCAATTGGTCGAGCCTGACAGATCCATCAGTTTCAGGGTCCCCTGGAGAGATGATCAAGGCCAGGTCCAAGTAAATACAGGATATCGTGTTGAATTTAATAATGTGCTGGGCCCCTATAAAGGCGGACTTCGATTCCATGCTTCTGTTACCTTAAGTATTGTCAAGTGCCTCGGGTTTGAGCAGATATTCAAAAACGCATTGACAGGTCTGCTTTTAGGTGGTGGCAAAGGTGGGTCTGATTTTAATCCACGGGGTAAGTCTGATAATGAAATAATGAACTTCTGCCAAAGTTTCATGCTGGAACTTTCAAGACATATCGGAGCATCCACTGACGTTCCAGCTGGTGATATCGGGGTGGGAACACGGGAAATCGGTTATCTTTTTGGGATGTACCGCAGAATGACCAAGTCTTTTAAAGGTGTTTTGACTGGGAAGGGTCTTTCTTGGGGAGGAAGCTATTTAAGACCCGAGGCTACAGGATATGGTGTGGTCTATTTTGCTGAAGAGATGTTAAAAAATGTGAATGACAATATTGATGGTAAAACTGTGACGGTTTCCGGTTTTGGAAATGTGGCCTGGGGTGTTGTAAAAAAGGTCAATGAGCTAGGCGGCAAAGTCGTTACTCTTTCAGGACCTGATGGATTTATCCATGATCCTGATGGTGTTACCGGTGAAAAAGTCGATTATATGCTGAGACTCAGATTAAGTGGAAATGATGTTGTAAAAGATTATGCAGATCGTTTTAAGGTGAAATTTTATCTAGGCAAACGACCATGGATAATCCCCTGCGACATTGCTTTTCCATGTGCAACACAAAATGAACTTGACCTTGATGATGCAAAAGCCCTAGTCAAAAATAATGTTAAATGCCTTGTTGAGGGTGCAAATCTGCCCGTGACCCTGGACGGTATGGCATTTTTGGAAAACGCAGATATCTTTTATGCCCCGGCAAAGGCATGCAATGCAGGCGGGGTTGCCTGCTCCTGCTTTGAAATGGCTCAGAATGCCAACTTTATGAACTGGACTGAAAAAGAAGTTGATACACGGCTTCACCAGGTGATGAAGCATATTCATGACCAGTGTTATGAAACATCCTGTGAATTTAATAAAAAAGGCAATTATGTGTTCGGCGCCAATGTCGCTGGCTTCCGGCGTGTAGCTGATGCAATGCAGGACCAGGGATTATCCTGATTTATATTGACTTTTGTTGAATATTGAGTATTTTTCTTTTTCAAGATCCATCAGTTCCATACCAAACATACGGGTGTAGGATCGCTGGAAGGAACATCATAATAAGCAGAAAAAATATAAATGGAAACTACAGATATCATCTTTGAGAAACAGCAGCAAGAGATTAAAAATCTTCGCAAACAAAACCTGAAACTGCAACGATTTTATGATGAGTATAAAAAGGTCTGCAGAAATGAAGAAGAAAGAGTAAAGGAACTCAATTGTCTGTATCAGGTTGCTCAGTGCGTGGTTATGGAAAACAACCTGGATGAAGCCTTAAATAAAATTGTTTGTATTGTGCCCTTTGGATGGCAATATACCAAAGAATCCTCTGCTCGAATTTCGTTTAAGGATAATACATATCATTCGTCTGATTTTTTTGAATCTAAAATTTATCAAAGTGAAAAGATTTTAATAGAAGAACAGGTTGTAGGAGCGGTGGAAGTTTTTTACAAACCTGATTTGAGCTTAGAATTAAAAGATCCTTTTTTAATTGAAGAAAGAAACCTGCTTAAGGGAATCGCAAATATTATCAGTTTTTATCTGGAAAAGCAGAGGGATAAGGAAAATAGAAAGCTGATTCAGCAGCAGCTGCTGCATGCCGACCGGCTGGCAAGCATTGGCCAGCTTGCCGCTGGTGTTGCCCACGAATTGAATGAGCCTTTGGGAAATATACTGGGCCTTGTGCAATTGTCTTTGAAATTGCCCAAAATGCCGGATCAGGCAAAAAAAGATCTTGGAAAAATTGAAGACTGTGCCATTTATTCCAGGGAAATCATAAAACAATTAATGGAATTTTCCCGGCAGTCATCTTTGAGTAAAGAAAAAATCAACCTCAATGAAGTGATTGACAACGGCATCACATTTTTAGAAGCAAGGTGCATCAAGAATGGGATTACAATTGTAAAGCAATATACAGAAAATATTATTATTTTAGCTGATTCTAATCAACTCAAACAGGTTATTACAAATTTGACAATCAATGCAGTCCAGGCAATGAAAAATGGAGGGAAATTGATAATCTCAACCAGTAAGGACTATAAAAATGCAATTCTTTCCATTGAAGATACTGGAATCGGGATTTCAGGTGAAAATATCAGTAAAACATTTATGCCATTTTTTACAACAAAAGACGTTGGTGAAGGCACAGGGTTAGGCCTTTCCGTTGTTTATGGAATTATTCAAAGCCATAATGGTGACATTAAAGTCAGCAGTGAACCAGGTAAAGGCACAATTTTTGAAATTTGTCTGCCTCTGGAGGAGAATTGATGCCGGATAAGTATGATCAGTGCGATAAAGAAGTAATTCTTGTTGTTGATGATAATAGTATCACTTGTGAAGTCATACAAAGAAACCTTGAAATGTCCGGGTTCCACGTGTTTACGGCACAAAGTGTAAATGATGCAATTCAAATTCTTTCTAAGCAGAATATCAATCTTGTGATCACTGACTATAAAATGCCGAAGCATTCCGGCCTTGAATTGATAAAATATGTTCGAGATCATTTAAAGGAGATCTCTATTATTATGCTGACAGGATATGGCTCTATTAATAGTGCTGTGTCTGCCATTAAAGAAGGAGCAGATGAATACATTACCAAGCCGTTTACAGATGAAGAACTTCTGGATGCTGTAAAAACAAGTCTTCAAAAACAAAAACAAAAAAAAATAGATCCGGGATTGTTATATGATGATGTCTGGACCCGATTCGGCATCATGGGGCAAGCCCAAAACATGCTTGAGGTATATTCAAAGATTGAAAAAGCCTGTAACAACGATGCAATTGTTTTAATAAGTGGAGAAAACGGTACGGGGAAAGAACTTGTGGCACGGGCGATTCACTATAATCATAAGGCAAGGTCCATCTATCCTTTTATTCCGGTCAATTGTCCTGGCATCCCTGCCGGCCTTTTTGAAAGTGAATTATTCGGTCATGTAAAAGGAGCATTTACCGGTGCGGTTGAACATAGAAAAGGGTTTTTCCAGGCAGCTGAAAAAGGTTGTCTTTTTCTAGATGAAATCAGTGAATTACCCTTTGAGCTCCAGTCTAAACTGCTAAGGGTTTTACAGGAAAAAGAAATCTGTCGAGTTGGGGAAACTCAAACGGAAAAAATTGATACCAGGATTATTGCTGCAACTAATAAAAATTTGGAAAATCTGGTTAAAAAAGACCTGTTTCGTCAGGATTTATTTTTCCGTTTAAATGTCATCAATATAGACATACCCCCTCTAAGGGATCGTGGAAATGATATTCTTCTTCTTGCCAGACATTTCGTCTTAAAATATGCCAAGGAACTTGGAATAACAGAATCAATATTTACAGAGAAGGCAATCACTGCCCTTAAAAATTATTCCTGGCCCGGCAACGTCAGGGAACTTGAAAACCTTATTCACCGAAGTCTGATCATGAATGATAAAGATATAATAGACAGTGTGGATTTTCCTGACATTATGAAATTTAAAGTCCATTATAATCCGCATCTTAATCTCAGCCTGGAAGATATGTCAAAAAAATATATCAGAGATGTAGTTCAGCAGACAGGTGGGAACAAGACAAAAGCCCTTGAAATTTTAAAAATTGATAGGAAAACATTATTGAAAAAATTAAAATAGCTCAACTCAAATCAATTACCGAGCGCTTCTTTCAACCCCCAGTGCTTTATAAAAACCAACAGCTCTGGTTTTTCCGGGGTATGATTTTCAGGGAATCGTTGACTGGGTTTTTTGTAAAGGGTCTTAACGCAGAGGGGCGTTAAGACCCTTCAAGTTTTTGAGGGACAGCTGGTTTTGGCGGTCAGATACTATTCAACCCTGTGCCAGGTCTGGGTTCTGTAGAAAAATGCAATATAGCCTCGGACCATAAGCTTTCCATCTTCAATCCATAACTTGCAAGTATATATTTTCCCATTTTTAGGATCAAGTATGGTACCACCCGCATATCCGTTGCTTCTTTTAGTAATATCTTTAATAATGACCATCCCTTTTGTGGGCTGGTTTTTACGGACATCATCATCCGGGCACTTATCGCAGACAGGATCAGGATCTTCGCCGGGTTTTCGAAACAATTCTTTTATCTGCCCGAAATATTTCCCATCTTTTTCATAAATTTGCACAATGGATTTGGGCTCACCGGTTTTGTCATCAATGGTTTTCCATTTTCCTACAATGGAAGTATCCTGGGCAAAAGATGAGGCAATAAAACAAAAATAAAAAAGAACAGATAAAACAGAAAGTTTAAGCAAGGTTTTCATAGACAGT
>Ga0233437_1002305_pt1 | contig 29563 bp, 30 predicted proteins | sample SI_122_August201_FD_182714 | JGI IMG/M metagenome (GOLD analysis project Ga0233437, IMG submission 182714) | Seawater microbial communities from Saanich Inlet, British Columbia, Canada - SI_122_August2016_200_MG | ecosystem: Environmental > Aquatic > Marine > Inlet | place: Canada: British... | reverse complement strand
CCTTATAATCAAAAACAGAAATATAGTGGTAAAATTTAAAAACGTTTGAGATTTTCTTGTATAAATTAACGGTGCCTAAAACGAAGGTTTTTTGCACATTAATTTTTGATGTGAAGTCTCATCAGATCTATGCTGTATGCATAATACACCTTATACCAGCAAACCTCAATATTTAATTATATCAAAAAATAGGCATACTTTTGTGGAAGTCTAACTGGTTTCTCACTGAATATGATCCAGTGGAGAAGCGTGCTTTTTGCTAGGTGCAAGATTTAACGAAAAATGAGCTTGGGTGCACATCTCTTGCTGAATTGGAGAGTATCGAAAGACCTTTTGAATTGATAATTGAACGTGATCTCTATTTTGTGCAGAAATCCTTATTTGAGTGCATAGAATGAAGAGGTTGGCAGATGTAAGGTCTACCAATATCATAATGTGGAAACACTAACTTAGTTTTTTAACGAACAGGTGAGAAAATAGCTAGCAGCGTTTGTACTTAAGTGTAACCAAATGTAAAAAACATTGACTTAAGATATGACGTTTCCTATATTTACGAAACAAATTTATTCGGTTAGATAGACTGGACTATCAACCAAAGAGGGAGCGTATAGCATTTGGGATGGCGTCTTATTAAAAACTAAATGGAAAAGAAAACATATAGATTAGGCGAATTTTTAATTACTGAGTATGATGAGTCTTTATTTGTCTGGGAGAGCCATATCGCTTTAGGCGAGCAGAGAAGTGGACGGTGTAATATTATCGGAAATATTCTGGTTATTGAACAATGGGATCATCAGGAGCCTGGTTATTTGATAATGGAGTTCCAAGAACACTTGGAAAAATCACCTTTTTGGGATAAAACCAAGTACTATTGCCTTAAGGTAAATATACAAAATGTGATTGAAGAGAAGACTGTAGTAAATAATTTAAGTCAACAGCAATCCAAGAAAAATGTTATCAGATTAGAACCTAAAAAGGAACTTGGTTTTGGTGATTGTTGCTTGGGAAAATTTAGAATCAATATTAATTTAGACGGTAAAATTAAATGGCAAACATACAGGGAGGCAAATAGAGTAGAAAGTGGCCAATGTGTTATAGAATCTGGCATCCTTTTTATCAAACCAAAAGAAAATGAAATGTATGAAAGCCAGAATAGAAAAAAATGGAATCTCAACAGAAAATCATTACCTAAATGGGATAAGACCTTTGCGTGGGGTTACTGGGAGGGTTTGAAAAAGTGCAAGGAGGAAGAGGAACTTGAAGAGCCTAGACAATTTAACTGGAGCATTGCGGAAAAGAAAGGCCCTAAGGTCCAAAAATTACAACCACCGTTTAAACGAAAAACCCCATCAAGTAGTAACGAAATCACTTCAAAATTTACAGATCTGTTAAAAATGAGATGGTTTCAACCAGTTAAAGAAAATGAACAATTAAACAAAATATCCCAATTGAAAAATTCAGTTATTCTAAAAGATATCCTGCCTTTTATTTGTTGGTTTGTTTTACTTATCTTTTCTGTTGTCAGTATAGACTACCTTTTGCACCAATTGAATCTGGTCTGGATTGGAAAGTATCTCGGAATACCTGGTATTTTTATATTAGCATTCTCATTCATCTACTCAGCAAGAAAGCGCAGGATAATTGAGGTTGGCTCGCTGAAAATGTTGTTGTCTCTTCATGTCTACCTGGCTTGGATAGGTACTCTGTTAATTATGGTTCACGCAGGGATTCATTTCAACGCGGTGTTACCATGGTCAGCGTTTATTTTGATGCTTTTCGTCGTAATCAGCGGATTGGTTGGGAGGTATCTATTGAATGATGCTAAAAATACATTAAGAATCAAGTACGAGTATCTGCTTAATCAAGGATATTCAGAAGAACAGATTGAAAAAAAGGCCTTTTTGGATGCTTTAACTGTCAAAGCCATGACCAAATGGAGATTGGTTCATAAACCAATTACCCTGCTTTTCAGTATATCGGTAGCATTGCACATCACAACTATAATGATGTTCTGGAGCTGGTTTCAATGATTAAAGTATCCTCAATCGTTCTGGTTATTATAGCTATAACAGGATGGCTCATATATTTATTTCCGAATAAAGCCATTAGTCCCGGTAATCTTTTGAAAAAGCATGGACATCTTGAAGAAAACTGTTCGAATTGTCACGACACATTTCAAGGTGCCTCCGGTCAAAAGTGTACGCTATGTCATGCTCCTGAAAAAATAGGCATCATTCAAGTGAACAAACAAAATATCGGGCAGGAAAAAAAGAAACTTTCCTTTCATAGCAAACTCAAGCCTGATACATGTACTACCTGCCATAAAGAGCATCAGGGGCGATTGACATCTAATCAAGCAATTCAATTCTCTCATGAAATGCTTGGACTTAAAAACGTTAATAACTGTGTTGAATGCCATCAGCGTCCAACGAACGTAATGCACGAAAAGTCCGGAATGGATTGTGCCCAATGCCACAAAACAACCAATTGGGCTTCCACCGAAATCGACCATAGTGCCTATTTTAAATTTGATAGAGACCATCAAGCAGATTGTACTACCTGCCACCCAAACTCTAATTACATTGAATACACCTGCTATAATTGCCATGAGCACTCACCACAGAAAATTGAACGTGAACATGTTAAAGAAGGTATTCGAGATTATATTGATTGCGTAAAATGTCATCGCAGTGGAGATGAGGATGAAGCGAAACGAGATTTGAAAACAGAAAAAAGCCATTCTAATTCTGAGAGGGATTCCAAAAAATATAATAATGATCGAAAGCCAAAGAAGCGGAATTCAAAAAAAGATCGAGATAAAAATAAAAAACATTCTGACGATAACGATGACCATGATGACAACGATCATGATTAGATATTGAATATGTTTTATATTATGGAAGTATAAAGGCGTTACATTTTATTACGAATTTTCACATTGTAGAGAAGAAATGAAGAGAGAAATTTGAAACTCTAAGAACGAATAGATCAGTAGCTTTAAATCTAGTCTTTTATAGTATAACCATCTACAAAAGGAAAAGAAAACATGAGATATAGAAAATATGCGATCGTTCTAGGCTATATTATATTGCTCATATCAAACGCGATTTCAAATACCTACGCTGCAGATAATTATAAATATGAGAGAAATTTGGGATTCTTTACTGTGCTGATGATGCCTTCAGAAGTACCGTTGACCAATGATAAAGAAACCAAACAGTATTGTGGTGGTGATTGTCATTGGTTATATCCACCGGGTCTACTGCCCAGTAAATCATGGAGAGCGATTATGACAAAGCTTAATACTCATTTTGGAGAAAAAGTGGAGTTACCTATTTATCTTACTCAAAAAATTGAAAAATACCTGGTTGATCATGCTGCTGAAGTGACATATTCGAGTACATCAGTAAAAATATTGGACGGAATAGCTGATGACCAGACTCCGCTAAGTGTTTTTGGTTCTAAGATTATCAAACGCAAACATCATAAGATCACTAAAGACGTTTATGATCGGCAATCCATTAAAAACAGCACTAATTGTCCAGCTTGTCACATCGGGGTAAAGAACACAGGCAACTTTGACGAAGATAATGCTGAGATTCCAGAAAGATGAAGTACATTAGCATCATTGAACGTTCTTATCGTCAATGATGTCTATCGTTAACCAGTTTTAAAAACATTGAAGATGTGCAGTTGGATTAATGATTTTTTCTATTTCAAAATTGATGAAATAACGATCACAACAAACATAAGTAATATATGAAGAAAAAAATAATCGTTTTAGCCGCGTTGTCAATTTTAGGATTTATTAGTTGGTTGGTCTATGGCGCCTATACTGAAAAAGTTTCGGAAATCGGAAGAGTGCGAGAACAACCGCGGGTAGCTGTGGAAATCGCACCGATTCAAACCATGGAAATTCAAGAAATTGGAAACTTTACAGGAACTTTGCAAGCGAAATCTTTATTTTTAGTCGCATCAAAAGTTGCCGGACGGTTGAAAAGTTTATTGGTGAATGTCGGAGATCAGCTTAAACCGCAACAGGTAATAGCGGTTTTGGATGACGATGAATATAAACAGCAATTTCAACAGGCGCAAGCATATTTGGAAGTCGCCAAAGCCAATTTAGAAGCATCAGAAGATCAAGTTAGTTTAGCTAAACTAGAATTAGAGCGAGAGCAGACGCTTCATGAAAAAAAATTAATTGCTAAACCAGCATTAGATAAGGCTAAAGCGAACTATGCCACACGAGTATCAAACCGCCGGGTAGCCAAAGCCCAACTGGAAGAGAAAAACGCCGCCCTTGAATCCAGTCGCATACGCCTTTCCTATACAACAATAAGTAATATCTGGAGTAAAAATAGATCGAATTTGGTTATCGGCGAACGCTTTATGGATGAAGGCGCCTTGGTTGGATCAACGTCACCTATTGTGTCTGTGTTGGATATCTCCTCCATGGTGGGGATGATTCATGTAACTGAAATGGATTATTTTAAAATACGTTTAGGCCAAGCTGCTGAAATCACGGTAGACGCGCTTCCAGAAAGGAAATTTAAGGGGTTTGTGGTCAGAATAGCCCCCATTATCAAAGAAAAAAGTCGTGAAGCGCAAATCGATCTGGAAATCCCCAATGAAGACGGGCTACTCAAACCCGGTTTGTTTATTCGAGCATCTATTAGGTTTAGCGTTCATCCAGATGCTACCGTTGTCCCAATCAGCGCCCTAGTGAAAAGGGAAAATGATATGGGTGTTTTTTTATTGGATGCTGCTGATGAAAAAGTTAATTTTATAAAAATAATACAGGGATTTACGCAGAATGAATTTATTGAAATTGTTTCACCGTCATTGCAAGGGTCGGTGATTACGCTGGGGCATCATTTGCTTGAAGATGGTTCAATTGTCAGTATTCCAGGAAAAGATAGTGTAAAAGAAAATATTAAAAAACCGAGATTAAAAGCTAAACCCGAACAGAAAAAACCATAGCCTATGAACATATCCCGCTTTTCGGTCAACCGTCCGGTTTTTACGACCATGGTGACTTTGATTATTATGATCCTGGGTGGTGTGGCGCTAAATCGTCTACCTGTTGATTTGATGCCGGAAATCACCTACCCGTCACTTTCTGTGTCCACTGAATATGATAATGCTGGTCCCGAACAAATAGAGGACTTAATTACACGCCCGATTGAACAGGCGGTGAGCGCTGTACCGGGCGTACAGGAAGTCGAATCCACCTCGTCCGATAGAAGTAGCAACGTCAGAGTCTCATTTATCTGGGGTACCAACCTGGATGAAGCAGCCAATGATATTCGTGACCGATTGGATCGAATCGCTAATCGACTGCCCACTGACGCGGGGAAACCAACCTTGAGAAAATTTGATCTTTCCCAATTTCCTATTCTCATTTTAGGTGTTACCAGCAATTTGGATCCCATAGAAGTTAGAAAAATCGTAGAAGAACAAATCAGTTACCGGATTGAACGCGTTCCCGGCGTGGCCGCAGTCGATGTCTGGGGTGGTCAGGAACAAGAAATCCAGGTGCTGGTATTTGCCGAAAAGTTAAAAGCTTTGGGCTTACCGATCAGTCAGATTATTTCCAGTATTAAATCGCAAAATGTTTCGGTGCCTACAGGTGTCTTAAGAAAAGGCAACTATGAACTGATGGTCAGTACTTCCGGTGAGTATCGAAACTTGAATGAATTAAATGATACTGTTGTAGCAGTTCGTGACGGTGTTTCCATTCAACTGAAGGAAATTGCGGATATTGTATCCACACATAAAAAAAGCTACCAGGTGATAAAAATTAACGGAAAACCAGGTATACAAATTTCCGTTCAAAAACAATCCCTGGCTAACACGGTAGATGTCGCCAAAGAGACGCTGAAGGAACTGGAGCGCATTAACGCAGATATCCCACAACTTGACCTTATCCCATTAGTCAATACGGCCAAGTATATTGAAACTTCAATTGGAAATGTGGAATCCATGGCTGGTATTGGAGGACTTTTGGCGGTTTTGGTGTTTATTGTTTTTCTCAGGAGTTTTCGCAGCACGGCCATTATCAGCACGGCCATTCCTATTTCAATCATAGGAACTTTTGTTTTTATGTATTTTTCAGGATTTACCTTGAATTTAATGACACTTGGGGGATTGGCCATAGGCGTGGGCATGATTGTGGATAATTCCATAGTGGTATTGGAAAATATATTCCGATTACAAAAGACCGGACAGCCTATGAAGGTTGCCGCCATTAATGGTAGTGGAGAAGTTACATCCGCCATTATTGCCAGTACATTGACAACGCTGGTTATTTTCCTGCCATTGATTTTTATTCGGGGGATGACTGGTATTATGTTCAAACAATTGGCCTATGTCATCAGTTTCGCGCTTTTGTGCTCACTTGGAGCGGCTTTGACAGTTATTCCCATGCTGATATCCAAAATGCCTAAATTGAAAGTGAAAAAAAGGATTGTGAGCGCGAATCAGGAAAACGGAAATGGTCAAAAAACTATCGGAGAATCGATTATTCTGGGGTATCAGCAACTCTTAATATTTGTGCTCAAACATAAAATAATGACAGTTCTTTTTACCGTTGCATTGTTGATTCTCAGTATGGCCTTGATACCATTTATTGGAGTTGAGTATATGCCCTCAGCCGATGAAGGGCAGGTTAGAGTCAATATTGAAATGGAGGTGGGAACTCGTTTGGAAGTTTTGGAGGAAAAATACCAAACGGTTGAAAAGATTATTAATGAATCCGTCCCGGAGTTGGAAAATGTTGTTGTGCGTTTGGGCTCATCCTCCTGGCATGGTGGATCACACAGTGGGAGAATTCAGATTACTTTGAAACCCCTGATCGAAAGATCCAGAAGCAGTGATCAGATTGCCAACGATCTCAGAAGAAAACTCATGGGAATTCCAGGTTTACAAGTGAGGACCAGAGCGGGACAAGGGTTGTTTATTTTTAGATTGATTTCAGGGGGAAATACCGAGCGTATTCAAATTGACATAAAGGGATTTGATCTAGAAAGGGCTAGATTACTGGCTGGAACCATAAAGGAAAAGATAAATGATATTCCGGGTGTCACCGATGTGCGCCTCAGCCTGGAGGCGGGTCGAACCGAGCAAAGGATCATGGTAGACCGGGCCAGAGCCGCCCAATTAAATTTGAATGTATCAGATATCGCTGATAATCTACAAACCATTATTTCTGGCACCAATAGTGGAACCTTTAGGAACGCAGGAAGAGAGTTCGACATTCTGGTTAAAATTAAAGACACCGACCAAATGAATCTCGAAGATGTTTTAGATCTTACAGTTGTTAATAAAAACAATGAACCCATCACTATGAAAAATGTCGTTTTCATCACTTCAAAAACAACTCCTCTTGAGATTAGAAGAAAAGATCAGGAAAGAACAGTCACTGTATCTGTCAATATCAGTGATCGGGATATGAACACTGTTCTCGCCGATATCAGGGAAAGTTTGAAAGAGGTGGTCATTCCGAAAGATTTCAGTATTGTTTATGCCGGAGACTACGAAGCGCAACAGGAAGCCTTTCGTGAACTGATGGTGGGAATCCTGCTGGCCATTATTCTTGTTTACATGGTATTGGCCTGTCTTTATGAATCGTTACGAGATCCATTGTTGGTTCTTTTTTCCGTTCCCCTGGCATCAGTGGGCGTCGTGTTAATGTTATTTTTAACAGGAACCACCTTTAATGTTCAATCCTTTATCGGTTGTATCATGTTGGCGGGTATTGTGGTGAATAATGCCATTCTCCTTGTGGATCACATCAATTTGCTGCGAGATCGTGATGGAATGCCAGTGGAACAGGCTATTATCGAAGCTGGTACCAGACGTCTACGTCCGATAGTCATGACAGCGCTCACCACTTCTTTAGGTATGTTACCGCTTTCCTTGGGGATTATGGAGGGAAGTGAAACTCAGGCTTCCTTGGCCAGAGCAGTGATCGGGGGACTAACCAGTTCGACTTTGATCACCCTGATTTTCATCCCGGTTTTATATATGGTTTTTGAACGATTGTTTCCAAAGAAAAAACCAGAATTTGTTGAAGCATAGAATGCCTGCGTTTACAAAATTAAGATGAAATTGTGTTTTTTATAATCTTGCAAGGGAATAGTCAATTATTATGATTCTTCAAGTTAACAATATTACTAAATCATATGTCCAGACAGATAATAAACCAGTTGATGTAATAAAAAATATAAATTTTAACGTTAAAAAAGGGGAAACAATTTCAATTGTTGGCCCTTCTGGCAGCGGTAAGACGACTCTTTTATCGTTAATTGCAGGTTTAGATTCAATCGATTCTGGGTCAATCATTTTAGATGGCCAAGATCTAAGCCAGCTGAGTGAAGATAAATTATCAAAATATCGTTCCCAGAAAATTGGAATCGTTTTTCAGCAATTTCATTTAATGCCGCACTTATCTGTAAAAGAAAATGTTCGCCTCCCTTTGGAGATTTTAAATGCTCCAAACATCTCAGAAAGAACCAACGAAGTCTTAGAGCAAGTCGGATTATCCGATAAAAAAACGTTTTTACCAGCTGTTCTAAGTGGTGGTGAATGCCAACGGGTCGCAATTGCACGGGCAATGGGGATCCAGCCTTCAATCCTACTGGCGGATGAACCAACCGGCAACCTCGATAATAAAACGGCCTATCAAATAGAAGAATTACTTTTTAATCTCGTGGAATCTATCAATATGACACTAGTCGTCGTAACACATAATCTAAGATTGGCAAATCATTGCGAAAGGCAATTACAGCTGAAAGAAGGGCAATTATATGAAAACCTGGATTAAACTTGCTTTTAAGGAATTGAAAAATAACAAATCCTTTAGCATATTCTTTATATTAAATTTAAGTATTGGGCTAATTGGATTTATTGTACTGAGTTCATTCAGTGTTTCTTTACATAATCATTTTCAAATTAACCTGAAAGAGTTACTAACAGCGGACATGGTGGTCTATTCCAATCGTCCGTTAAAAAAAGAAGCAATTGAAATCGTTGATCAGGTGTTGGGACCAGACAAGCAAGAATCCCGTGTTATTACTTTTTATAGTATGCTAGCTCATGATCAGCATACCCGTTTAGCCGAAGTATATGCAATTGATAGTGCTTTTCCATTGTATGGACAATTTGCTTTGGAAAATTCAGGCTCTGACTCAGTTAACAATATCTCACAGAAACTTCACGGGCAGCCTGGCGCGTGGATGACCAAAGATACAGCCCAATCAATGCAACTGCAAATTGGGAGTAAAGTAAAGATAGGCAAAAAAGAATTTATTTTGAATGATTATGTTGCCAAAGATCGATTAACAACGGTCACAAATATTGGTATCGCGCCTAGAATTTATGTTGGAATGAATCAATTAAAGGATACCGGTTTATTAGATTTCGGCAGTCGAATCGCCTATCAGAGATATTTTCGATTTCCCTTAAATACAAATGTAAAATCCTTGATTACCGAGTTAACCGAGACAGCAAAAATTACTTTTAAAGATGATGTACGACCATTTAGGGTAATGGGAACCGAACGGGTCAATAGAAACCTAAACCGTATTATCACACATTTCACCAGCTACATGGGCTTAATCGGAATTATCGCACTTTTCTTGGCTGGGATTGGGGCTGGTTATCTTTTTAGGAATTACTTCCGAAAAAAACAGCGTGAAATTGCTATCTTGATGAGTTTGGGGGCCAGTCGCTATCAAACTTATCTCGTTTTTATTACCCAGATTGCTTTTTTAGGAATGCTCGCTTCTTTATTATCATTATTGACATCTATATTTTTCCTCCCCATCCTGCCCTTCATACTAAGGGGAATTATCCCCAGCGACCTTGACGTTACAATTGGAGCTACTATCATAGCACGTACTTTTATACTGGGTGCTTTGGGATGTTTGGTTTTTTGCATTCCGACCATAATCAATATTCATCGCTTAAAACCATTAACATTATTGCAAAACGGACACTCACAAACCAAACAAGATACTAAATATTCTGTTTTACGAATTGTCAGCTTTTTTCCAGCCATTTTATTGTTTTGGTTATTAGCTGTTCAGCAAACGAATTCATTTGAACGAGGATCAATATTCCTCGGTGGATTTATCGGTGTCAGTATTATTTTAAGTGTTTTTGGAATATTATTTTTCTATATCTGTAAGCTTTTATCCAATTCCACAAATACTTTTTTACGAATCGCCTTCAGGAACCTTTATCGAAATAAGGCTTCCACATTTTCTTGTTTCATCGCAATCGCCCTTGGCGCATTCTTGATTAATATTATTCCCCAACTTCAAAATGGATTGCAGGAAGAAATAAGTCGCCCCAGCGGATTGTCATTACCGAGTTTTTTTCTGATCGATATCCAGCCTGAACAATTGGAACCACTACAAAGTTACTTAAAAAATCAGGATGTCAAATTATCCAATGTTTCACCAATGGTAGTCGGTGTACTGGAAAAAGTTAATGGTCAATCAATTACAGAAACATATCATGAGGGAAACGAAAGACGTCGTAACCGACGCCGCGAGCGCAATTTATCATATCGAATGGAATTGGATGCATCGGAAAGAATTATATCAGGTGTGCCCTTAACAACAGAAATATATGATTTTGAAACCCAAAAACCTGCTGAAGTTTCTATCGCACAGGGTTTTGCCGAACACGACAACTTGAAGATTGATGATCTTTTAGAGTTTGATGTTCAAGGTATTACTATTATGGCAAAAATCGTCAATTTAAGAGAAGTGCGTTGGAATAGTTTTAGACCTAATTTTTACATTTTATTTCAAAATGGTGTACTGAATGAAGCGCCTAAAACGTTTATCGCTTCCATACCGAAGATGAATTCCAGTAATAAAAGTAAAATACAGAATGGAATTGTAAAAAGATTTCCAAATATCTCTATGATAAATATTTCCGAACTGGTCGATCAAATATTGGGCATCGCCGATAAAGTCGTATTCGCCATCAATTTCATGGCCTACTTATCAATTTTTACCGGAATTATGGTGGTTTTCTCGATTGCCAGGTATGAAGCCTTAAGAAGAGGTAAAGAGATGAATCTATTAAAAATCCTGGGTGCCAGTTTTAAAGACATCAGAAGTATTATTAGCATTGAATTTGGTTTTTTGGGTTTCATGGCCACTTTCTTCGCCATATTTTTAAGCCTAGCTGCATCTTACATTCTTTCATATCTGTTTTTTAACAAGCTTTGGCAGTTAAAATGGGAAATTAGTGCACTAAGTTTATTTGTTATTTCGACTATCTGTGTAATTACAGCACTTATAGGTGGTGAAACCATAATCCGCCAAAAAGCATCGACAATTTTACAACATGACTAAATATGTTTAGGTTATAGTAAATATTAATAGCTATTGACCTAATAATATTAGATCACCGTTGTGAAGTTGCATTTAACTCAAATAGTCGACATTAATAATGTTAATTTTAGAATACATACAGGAAACAATATGAAATCTTTTTCTATTTTAGCAAAAGTCTTCCTACTCACATTACTACTGGTGGGATGTAGTCAAATAGGTCTCTTTTATGACTATACCGATTGGTATATCGAATATAAAATCGATTCTTATTTCGATATTAATGACGATCAGGAAGATTTCCTGGAAATCAAAGTAGATCAACTACATGCCTGGCACAGAAAAGAGGAAATTCCACGTATTGTTACTTTCTTAAAACAAGTCAAAGTAGAGGTTCAAAACGGTTTTTCGGAAGAAAACCTACCCTGGATCGAAAATGAATATACGGAGATGCGCATAAGGGTTCATGAAAAAGCAGGAGATGATATTGCCTTATTTCTTTCATCACTGACAACAGAGCAAATCAACTATTTTCAAAAGCAACTCGAAGAAAATAGAGAACGCCGGAGGAAACGTCTTCGTAAGTCAGATGAAGAATGGTTGAAAGATAGAAAAGAAAAAGTCATTGAACAATTGGAAGATTGGTATGGAGATCTGACTAAAAACCAGGAAAGCAAGGTATTAGCCAATGTTAAGTTTGTAAGACATGATCGTTCCAAACATGATGAACAAAATATAGAAACACAAAAACGAATCATTCAACTGTTACATGAGAAAAAAACAACTGAGGAAATCAAAATATACATAACCGCCTGGTTCATGAATCCAAGTGTATTTAGCTCACCCGATAACGAAGAAGAAATTGAAAAAAGAAAAGTGACCTGGATGGATTATTGGATTAAGCTGAATGATATATTGACTCAAAAACAAAAACAACACGCCTTAGATAAACTACAAGGCTATATTGATGATCTGGAAGATATTCATAACAACACCTAAAAAAAGCCAAAAATCCAATGACTATCGGTGGTTCTGTCGCAAAAAAATCATATTAAAAAATATTCCCTCATTTTGATCTAATTACGCAGCCAAGCTGTAAAATATTTTGGCTGCGTTTTGGACGGATTTATCCTCCGTTCCTATCTGATTCTTTTTGATCATTCTAACCATTTCAATTCCATTAAGCGTGATTGACGCGGAATGAAATGACTTAGAACCAAGCATTCCTCTCGTAATCCTCTTGATGGCCCGATGATCTTGTTCTACTATATTGTTGAGATATTTCACCTGCTGAATTTCAATAGTTGTATTGTACTCGATATTATAATCCTTGATTGCCGCGAGGTTCGCTCCACTTTTGTCGATATTGATTTTTTCCGGCAGTCCATTGTTACTGATGGCTTTGGTGAAAAATCTTTTAGCCGATTTTTTATCCCTCTTTTTAGTTAATAGAAAATCAATCGTGTTATTTTCCTTATCGACCGCTCTGTACAAATAATGCCAAATGCCTTTGATCTTTATGTATGTCTCGTCCATTCTCCAGCTTGTACCAACAGCTTTTTTCCTTTTTCTGATTTCAGTCTCAAGGAGCGGTGTGTATTTGACAACCCATCGCTGAATTGTTGAATGATCAACCTCAACTCCTCTTTCTTCCATCAGTTCCTCTATATCTCTGTAGCTCAAAGCATACCTGAGATACCAGTAAACCCTTTGTAGAATTACACATTTTGGAAAATGGGATCCTTTGAAGGTCAATTGAGACATTCCGCTTCCTTTTCAAATTAGAAAACACTATCAAATCTCAGCTTCTAAGTAAAACGTGTTTTTTGCGACAGAACCAGGCAAAATCATCCAAATCGGCTGTTACAATCAAATTTTATACAAAGCATTTCCAAATATAAATCAATCAAAAACCTAAAAGGAGGGACCATGAAAGGATGTACAAGACAGCTACCATTCTGATATATAAAGAAAAGGTACTGTAGAAAATTAAGAGTGCCTAGAATGGAGCGACTGCCCGATATTTTGCAGTTTCTTAGCCATGAATTAGGTTTACATGAGGTTTACAAATTATGTTTGGTGCACAATCGTCTTTCTAACTCACATAGGCCACTACGCCCTGTCTGGGAGGACTGCAAGGTACTCCGGCGGGTAATTTCACCCTATTCGGAGCGAAAGGCTAATATTGTGGGAAACGTTTTTTAAAAAATGCAAAATTATTCTATGGGTATTTTATGAAAATATTTACGATGTTATTAATATTTATTTCATCCTGTTCGACCCTTCCAAAAAACGAAACGTGTAACATAGTCGAAAAAACACAGGGTCGAACAGATATACAATATAAACTGAATGATGGCAAAGTTGAAAGAACTGTCATTAGGATACCGAGCGCAATAAAATACCATTGTAGTGATGGCGTTGATTATTGGGTTAATGGATATTAAGAATTAACAACTGTTTTTAAATAATATGGCTCTGTTACAAAAAATCCAAATGTGATATGAAATCACTAAATGTAGCGGCTCGCAATCATAAATCGTCGGATCCGCACTCAGCTAAAAACCTGGCCCAAATTAAGTGAAACTATAATGAAACTCCTAATGCTAGGATTTCATTTTGAATTTCATGTGTTTGAGTGGGTGACAACTGGCCGTTAAAAAAAGATCTAAATACTGAAGACCGAATAATCATGTTGATTATTTTATTCATAGCTCAGATAGAGATTTTAAGTTTTTAAAATTTTCAATCCCTGGAAGTTTATCTCCCCCGAAATGATGAATTTCCCGTTGCATAAAAACAGACCGGGTCGCAGATGTCAAAAACCACCAATGAAACGGTTGTGTAATTTGAGGATTTTTTTTGGCAATTTTAATATAATCTAAAAGGACTGTTGAATTCGATTTTTGAATGTTCTCAGGAATGTTTTTTCTGGCTTTACAATTCTCAACCGTTTCTTTTTCAAAGAAAATTCTACAACTAAGTGGTCTAACTGAGTAAATTAGACATAAATCGTTATCCAGGTAGGGGCAGTCAATATTTTTTTCAATTAGCTGGTTTTCTATATAATTAAGTTGAGGTAAATCAGTGCCTTCAGTTAATTTACAAGGAAGATCTTTCTCTAACCATAACGGATTATCAATTTTTATTTGTTCGACACACTCATCATAACAATCAAACCATTTGTTCATATTGTTTCGGACTGCTTTTATTTGATCACTTGGCATTTTTTGTTCAATCCAATGACAAATATTTTCTCTTTCAATTTCGAATATTCTGACATGATTGACCTTACAACAAGAACTACAACCAATTCTGCAAATTTTTTTTGGAAATTTACGAATCCGTTGATCGATCCTTTTATTAAGATCTTTCATATCTTTAAAATATTGTCGGTCCATTATCTGTGATCTCCAAAACTTAATTAGCTTCTCCGGGCAATTTTATTAGCGAAGATTGATATTAGCCTCCCTAGCATGATATAACAAAGTATTATCTCTATCACCACCCAAGTATGAGCTATAAGTAATTTTTGGCTCTGTTGGTGATGGAGTACATTATGGATGGAAATATCGTCTGTATTTCCTCTAGAGTTGGCGTAAAAAGAGAAGTTAGAAGGGAAATACTTTTTTCACCCCACGAGGAAGCAGCTTAATCTTGGCCAGTTGGATCTATCTGTTCAAATCTTCAATGGCATTACTACGTCAAAATTCAGAATTTCAACTCCAATTTCTCCATTCAAGACACTCTTCAAATCAAATACAGAATAAAATGTTTCTTTTTCCACGGTAAATATTTACTAGGATGTTACCATTTTACGTCCGATGAGATTTTGAGGAAGAACACCCTTATGAAGCTAGTGATAGCAATGGTATAAAGAGGTTATGTCCCTTCCAGACGGAATGTCCCTAGTACCTCGTACTGGGTGCGCAATCTAGAATACCATCAACGAAAAGGTCAATTTTCACAAAATGGCTCCTTTTTTCTAAACGAATATCGATTGTATTAAACGCTATCAAAATGCAAATAGGTATTCAAGATAAATGATCGTTTTTTCCGAATGCTTTAGGACCAGTTATCAGAGGAGAAGAAGGTTAATATAGGTTTTATTGCAGATGATTACAGCTAGTGGCACATAATCTGGTTCTGTTCTTTTGATTGCGGCTCTAATGGCATTTAATGTGGGTCCAGTGTCCCATAAAGTGGTTTTGAGGTCCTGGATAGAGTCAAATAATGTGGTTCAAATTGGAGACTGAGTGCGGTTTTTGGCAATTATGAATGCGGTTTGTTACAGTTAATGCCGTTTTTCTACAGTGCTGTTACATTTCTGAGCCATTCTAACAAAACTGGCTCAAATCATTGCCACTACGTTGCGAAAGTCGATTAGGCTGAATTTGTGACGCCTCATATCAATTATTCCCACTAGGCTAATTTTTTTCTGTCCTACCACTTTCGTTTTTGCGATCTTTGTTATCCGGAGGATAGACCTCAAGATAGCACAAACTACTTTGATTACGTGACATATGATATTGTAAAAATTATTTAGGGCCTTTTTTAGATATTGCTCAGAGCTCCCTGCAATAAAAAAAACAGGTCTAATACTTTAGTACGATGTATTATTTTTTCAGATAAAAGAGACTTACCTTAACATAAAAAGTGCTTTTGTAGTGTCTCTCAGCTTTTTCCGTCGAAATAAATTACAATTGGGTATGTGTCTATATAAAACAATGGATGTGTGACCTTGGTAATGAATTGAAAGAGATTCAAGAGTAGCATTTTTATGTTAAGGAACAACTTAGGTTTTTTATCGAGCCGACGAAAACATTTAAACTCCTCGATAAAAACCGAACCTTGAATATAAACTATATAAAGGCATCAATGAAATCAAAATGGTTATTGGGATTCTTAATTATCACTACATTAATTTTTCTCGCTGCAGGATGTGCTGGATCTGATTCTGGATCTGATTCCGGGACTGACTCTGGAACTGACTCTGGAACTGACTCCGGGACCGGTTCTGGGGATGATGACTCATCAATCACTAAGACGATAAGTTCATTCAGCTTTTCAGCGTCTGATAACGGCGCCTTAACTATTGATGTAACCTCGGATATCAATGAGACTGATATTACTGCCCTGGTGCCTTTTGGAAGAGATGTAACGGCTTTAGTCGCGACCTTCACTACAACAGGTGAATCTGTAGCAGTGGGTGACACAACGCAATCAAGCGGCACAACAGCCAATGATTTCAGTTTCCCAGTAATTTATACGGTAACTGCAGCGGATTCTTCAACACAGGATTATACAGTTTCTGTAACCGTTACGGCAAATGACGCCAAAGAAATAACCGCTTTTAGTTTTACCGACTTGGCGAATACAGCTCTTTCTTCTGATGTCACAACCACTATCTTCGGGACGAATATTACCGCCACTGTCCCTTTTGGAACAGATGTGACGGCTTTAGTCGCGATCTTCACCACTACCGGTGAATCCGTCACGGCGAATAGTGTAACGCAAATCAGTGGCATATCAGATAATAATTTCAGTTCCGCAGTGATTTATACGGTAACTGCAGCGGATTCTTCAACACAGGATTATGCAGTTACCATTTCTGAAACGCCATTTGATCAAGGTTGGCTTCAGGATGCCTATCTCAAGTCATCTAACACTGGGACTAATGACGAATTTGGCTATGCGGTCGCTATTGATGGCGATACCATGGTGATCGGTGCCTCAACTGAGGACAATTCTTCCAACCTCATTGTCAACACAAACAATGTCTCTATTGCCGACAATTTGGCAGACGGTATTTCAGATAATAACCAAGGGGCGGTCTATGTCTATAAGAAAGATGCCAATGGCGACTGGTATCAGGACGCCTATCTAAAAGCGTCAAATGCCGGAGTGAATGATCATTTTGGTCATTCGGTTTCCATCAGTGATAGTATTATTGTAGTAGGGGCGTATCTTGAAAATAACCTGTCCGGTACCATTATCAACACTGACAATGCCTTGATCACAGACTCTGGTTCTGCCAATTCTGTAGGTGCGGCTTATGTTTTTAGAACAGATGCTAGCGGGAACTGGTATCAAGATGCCTACCTCAAGGCTTCAAATGCTAGCAGCAACAGCGACTGGTTCGGTTGGACTGTGTCCATCAGTGGTGAAATCATCGTCGTCGGAGCCCCCGCTGAAGATAATGATTCTACCAGTATTAATAACACCGACAATGCGACGATCGTCGATTCAGGATCGCTTATTACTCTTGGTGCAGCCTATGTATTTAAAACAAATGTCAGTGGAGACTGGTTTCAGGATGCTTATTTAAAAGCTTCCAACGCCGGGCAATACGATGAATTCGGCAGTTCAGTGGCGGTCAGCGGCAATACTATTGTCGTAGGGGCTTATAAGGAACAAAATACCTCAAGTGCCATTATGAATACTGATGATGGCGCTGTTGCGGATTTAGGGACTGCCAGCGCGGTCGGGGCTGCATATGTCTTTAAAGCTAATTCCAGTGGAGACTGGTATCAAGATGCTTATCTCAAAGCTTCAAATTCAGAGGCGGATGATAGATTCGGCATTTCAGTATCGATTGACAATGATATCATCGCTATTGGCGCCATCTATGAGGATAATGCCGCTAATTCCATTACCAATTCAAATGATGCCACGATATCCGATTCCGGTTTTGCCAGTGATTCAGGCGCTGTTTATGTTTATCGAACGAAAGCCAGTGGCGATTGGTATCAGGACGCTTATCTTAAAGCTTCAAATGCTGACGGTGGTGATGACTTTGGATCATCACTATCAATCTCGGGTAGCACAATCGTCGTAGGAGCACTGGCGGAAGATAACCCCTCTAAAGATATCGTCAATTCCAATGATGCGATTATTTCCGACACTGGAGCAGAAACAGATACCGGTGCTGCATACGTGTTTAAAAATGTGAATGGAAACTGGTATCAGGATGCTTATCTCAAGGCCTCTAATGCGGGTTATGGTGACAGACTTGGCCAATCGGTGGCGATCAGTGGCAATACAATTTTAGCGGGCGCTACTGGTGAAGACAATCAATCGGGAGCGATTGACAATACCGATGGTGCCGCCATTTCAGATACCGGAACTGCGTTTGACTCTGGTGCGGGCTACATTTTTTTGTTAAATACGAATGATACGCTTAACATCACCTATAACAGACTGCCAGATACCGGACAAACTATTGATTATAGTGCAACAGAAGGTGAAGATTCAGATTATACGATCAACCCGCTCTCCTACCTTGACAATCTCGACGGCACGGTGACGGACGAGGTCACAAACCTCATGTGGCAAAAGTGTGTTGTAGGTTTTTCAGACTTTTTGGATTGCACGGGTGGCAGCGCAACCCTATATAACTGGTATAGGGCATCTGGGACTTACCATGCCACTGAAAATTGGGCGACTGTTGACGTTTGTGGAAACCTCTCTTTGGCTGGCCATGAAGATTGGCGTCTACCCAATATAACTGAGTTAACAGGAATAGTAGATTACGGCAGGTACAGTCCTACCATAGATACATCCGTATTCCCAACTGACGATCCATACGGACCATTGTGGTCGTCTACAGCTAGTGCGAGTAGTACCGGTTTCGCGTGGCAGGTGTCCTTCTATGTTGGTGAAGTAGGCCATGTCGGTTGGACTCCTGGCAAACGGGTCCGTTGCGTAAGGGGTGGACAATGATATGTTTATTCGATTGTTCATTTTTTATAGAAAAAATTGCATTGTTTTCCTAGTCAGAGATTTACTGAAACTCTCTTTTATCGTAATTCAAAGATACTCTTATGAATTATTACACAACCTTAAATGCTAAAACTAACTTAAACGACTCATGATAACGGAAATCGCATTTAATTATTTTACTAAGGTAGCTTTATGCAAATGGAAAGATTTATAAAAATAGTCTTTGTCATCACACTGGTTATGACGAGTTCGATCGCCAACGCTGAATTTAACGATAACGGAAACTTCACGATAACAGACACAAAGACCGAATTGGTCTGGCAACAATGCTACAAAGGACGAAATAATGATGCTAGCTGCAGTGATACTACCGCAGAAGACACGGGCGGGTGGGAGGATGCTCTCATTTATTGTGAAGGTTTATCCCTGGCCAGTGTTGGTGACTGGCGCTTGCCAAATATTAAGGAGCTGCGATCTATCATAGATTACGCAAAAACCAATCCGGTTTTAGATAGCGTCTTTTACATCGCTCCCGGTAATTTTGTTTTCCACCCATATTGGTCATCTACGGTCTATGGTAACCCAAGTCTTCCAAGCTATGCCTGGACTGTAAACATATACAATGGAAAAATGGATGTTATTCCTTGGGGCAATAGTAGTCAAACTTATACACGTTGTGTACGCGGTGGACAGTGAGTTGGTAAGAAGAAAAAGAGGCCAGTCCCTTGTTCCTTTGTTTTTATGTGTCACCTGAATTCCCGAGTTATTGTAATGAGGTCGGCGGTATAACACCCAATTTTGTATAGAGATTCTCCTGACGTTTTGTCATCTCACCTACTTGTAGTTGTTGCCCAGGTATTTCGAAACATTCAATGATGTCGAATTCATCCAAAACCTCCTGCATTGTGTGGTTCTTGAACAGGTTGTTTTCCTGCATGATGGATAACTTTGTGTCTTAAACCACCGCTTTTTGCACACTTCCTTCTTTATTCCTTTTTTTGATTATTCACCTCAATATATGTGAAAAAACTTATGTGCTATTCAATGAGAACTAATTTGGATAGTTCAATGAGTTTATGCACAAAAAATTTGATTATAGGAAGAGCACCTTCAAATTTCCTCTAAATTAAGACAGTTTAAACCCACCTAGATAACAAAATAATATCAGAATATTAAAGGTACCAAGCTCAACCCACACTGGTTTTAATTTAATCTTTTATACCTTAAATAATTAATAGATAAATCTTAGACAGAATTTGGGGTCAAATTTTGATTAGTGATTAATTTAATCACTAATCAAGGTTTGCCCCCGCCACCCCGTGGGGTGACAACAAGTGCAATATACATTTAAACGACCGCTAGTTTGCAACCAAGTGCCTTCGTCACTTTGCTAATAGTGGCAAAATTTGGATTACCGTCTTCGGCTAAGGATTTATACAAGCTTGCGCGGGTAACACCTGCTTTTTTGGCCACTTCGGACATCCCCATTGCTCTGGCAGCAGTATTCAGGGCATGAATAAAGTCAGATTCATCACCTGTAGCTGCACTTTCTTGTAAGAAGGTACGAATTTCTTCTTGAGTGGTCAGATGCTCAGCAATGTCAAAGAGTTTGGTTTTAAGTGCCATGATTTATTCCTCTAATTTCGCCAAAAGCCCAGTAGCCTTGGCAATGTCTTTTTCCTGACTTGATTTGTCTCCGCCTACCAGCAGGATAACCATTATGTCATTTTGAATGGTGTAGTATATTCGAAACCCAGCACCGAAGAAGAATCGTAATTCAAACAAGCTGGGGCTAATCTTCTTAAAGTCTCCGAAGTTACCGTTTTCTAACCGATTGAGTCGACCCAGTACTTTTACTTTTGCCGAAGAGTCTTTCAGTTTTGAAAACCATTTATCGAATTGTTTTGTGCTCCTGATTTCATATTTCATGTCCATAGTGTCTCCTATGGGAAACATAAAGTCAAGCCTGAAGTAAGTTGAAAAGTTTTAGAAATAGGTCCTCTACATATAACCAGGGTTTTTAAGAAATAAGTTTTTAAACACATTCATGCTGCATCACTTCCCAATTTTTTTTACCAAATAAACATCAATACCGGTCTATTTAATCACTATTCAATAATCTATCAAAAAAAGTTACTTCTCAATAGGTTGTCTTTATGTTTTGACTGGTCTATTTAATCTAGTGATTTAATTGACCTTTTGTTTGATATCCGGTATCCTTTGTTAACATTGAATCAATCAATTTTTTAACATTTTAATCAATCGGATAAATGAAAGTTGCAATTTATGTCAGAGTTTCAAAATCAGATGGTTCACAAAATCCGGAAAGGCAGATCGATGAATTAAAAAAGTTCTGTGAGAAGAAAAAATGGAATCCTACGAACATAATTATTGAAAATGTGACCGGTCGCCGGGTAAAACGACAGGGAACCGAAAAATTGATCAACCTGGCTAAGTCAAACAAGATACAAAAGGTTTTGGTGCATGAGGTCTCCCGGATCGGAAGAAACACCCTGGACGCATTAAAGACCGTTGAGGCCCTTTGTGATCATAAAGTTAGCATGTATATTTATCAACAGGACCAGGAAACACTTGATAAAAACTATAAAAAAACACCATATGCCTTGATTGTTTTACCGCTCCTGGCAGGATTGGCGGAGCAATGGACCATTGATCATTCCTTCCGGATTAAATCTGGATTAGAACAGGCCAAAAAGAAAGGGGTTAGGCTGGGCCGCCCATCGGATCTGCCGATCAAAAACGAAAAGAAGATATTCAAATACTTAAAAGAAGGGCATTCCATCCGAGAAACAGAAAGACTTGCTCAGGTCTCCCGGACAACAGTTATTAAAGTAAAAAGGAAATTTGAGGAAGATTTGAAATTTAGGCAATTAGGTTTTTAACACTGGCATCACCCGACTGAACCGGCGCATAGCGGCGGGGAAGGTCGGGTGAATGCTTTTGTTAACTGCTGATTAACTATGAATCACCCGGAACAGACGATTTTGCTACTGATTTTCCCAATATTTCTACTACAGGGTTAATTGATTGTGTATCTTTCTCTTGTGATTCGTAACCTGTCTGTCGATTTACAAATGCTGCTTGAGCAGCATGTAAGAGAATTGCATCTTTTACTTGGTTATCGTTGCTGCCCTCAACAAATGCTTTGAATGTCATTAGGGCGTTTGCTCTATGCTTATTCAATGTTTCATTATGCTTGCTTGACCGATAATTCTTAGAACACCAGTATATAGCAAATGATAGAGTTGATAATAATATTAATTTACTGACAATGTATTGAATGGCTTCGGCGGTAGAAGATGGGGTATATTTGAAACTGAGAATTACAAAAAATGTAGCAACAATAAATGTGACAGAGGCTGAAGCAATTGTGGCGATCATCCAATTCTTAGATGATTTATTATGCTTGTCTGAATCTGATAAAAAGATTTGTGCGTTGGAAGCCACACCTGCTTCTGCAGCCTGAGATTTGACAGCTTGCAACGCTTTTTCAGCTTCCTTTTTATATTTTTCAAGCGATTTTCCAAAATTTCCTGATTCTTCTTGCATAGTTGTGTGATATCCCTTGGCCTCCCGTTCTATCTTTGCGTAGTCTGTAGCCTGTGTTGCTGTAAAAGCAAGAGGAAGTGTTAGAGGTTCCATTATCGCATCATAAGCATTCTTAATCTGATCTATTATGGTTTTACAGACGTCAGCAGGTGTATTTTGATTCAAAGCAAATTCTTTAACCTTATTAATGTGCCCCAGCAATTGGTTAGAAGTATTAGTGATGCTTGTTAACTGTTGTGTGCTTAGGCGGGATATATCCCTCTGATTTAATTGTTTAATCGGATCTATCATTTGTTCGAAATATGACACAGCTTCAGAAAAATTGATATCCTTTGAAAGGTCTTCAGTTCTTGAGAGAGAGGACGAATCAATTGCTGAAATTTCAGCAAGGAGATCTTTTGTACTTTTTATCATCTTTTGTCTATCTTCTGGACTTGCCATGATCTCTCCATTTTAAAGATTTCTACAGTTAACGCCAGCCATAAGCGGCCGCTGCACTGAATTTTGATTTTATGACGTTCTAGCCATAAACCCTGCATTTGCGACTATTGAGGGCGATATGCGGTCCGTCATAATGGCTTTGTTAATCGTTTTGTGCAAATTATTAGCTTGGTGGTAAGTAATCACAGAAAAATAGAGGATGCTTTTTAACTTCACGTCTAGCAGGAATAAGAGATTTCAATTCAGGTGTGATTACGGCGGTTCCCACTAAACCTGTACCTATTAATTTCATCATCCAATCGATCCACGAAATATTCATTGGTAACAGACTTAATCCAATATTTCCGGTTCCTACAATACCTCCAGTTTTTAAAATTGAAGCTATTCTTAATTGCTCCCAAGTCTTTTTCAATTCCTTTTTTTTGTTTTCATAATCTAGTTTCAAATTTTTTAGTTCATTTAGATATATCTCGATATCATTTGAATTTCTATTGTGAAGCCAATGAACTTTATTTAGAAGAAATGACCTTAGTTCTGCTACTTTTGGAAGTATTCTTTTTCTGATTTCTCTCACTTCCTCCCAACTCATATCCTCAAGAGCTGATTCTAATTCAACAGGATCAACTACATCCATGGAAATGCTAAGAGATGCTAAATCAGGAGAGGTGTCACCCAAACTATTCAGTATCTCATTGCTTAATGATGTAAGAATGCTCTGGTTAACTGCATCTATTGAAACTGGATTTGCACCTTCACCATAAGCTCTACGCAATGATTTAATCATTCTTGCAATCCTTAAATATCCAATGACTGTCCAATCATCTTCAATGTCGTCATTAGCAGGTGGTTTCCAATCTAATTTGTATTTTGACTGATAGCCAGTCTGAGCTATCGCTAATCCTAAGACAATTCCTTTATGCTGAAATTTTGGAGAACCTATATGCTTATCAGTTATGGCGCTCTTAACTAACTGAGAATTTGTTATTGCTGTATGGAAAAGAGTCCAGTTAATTCCTGGATCAATAATTTGCCCTGATGTTGGAGTTACAACTTTGATGAGCCCTTTTTTTTGAGGGAATAACGTTCTTTCTAGTAGGTATTCAAATTTTTCCTCGTAATCTGCGACTCTGGGAAAAGAATTTTGTTCTGCCCATTTAATAGTAGTATTCGGAAATTTTTCAACAATTTCACCTTCATTGATTAAGGCTCTATCATCAGGGTGAATAATGAGTATCGAATCAAAAAATAATAGCTGACGCTTAAGTTGCGATTCACTTGGAGGCGACTCTCCTGGAAGGATTAGAGATTTTATTTCCTTTTGTTTACTCATATTCAATTACCATCATTGTCTTTATTGCTATTTTTAAGGCTTAATATTATTAGTATGGCGATCTTGCGTTCTATCACTCTATTTGATGTAAAAAACTGCTAATTTGCAGCTTTTTACACCGCAGCTATATCCAATATAGCAGAAATATGCTGCTCACTCCAGTGCCGGAGAGATCTATCGTTCAACCTCTCCAATTAATAAGAACTCATTTAGTTTTTTTAATGTTTAATTTCCTAACGTTTTACTAAATCCGATCATTGAAAGCAAATGATCATTTAATTTCCGTGGTTTAATTTTTGGAGTGAGTGTTCGGTTTTAGCAAAAGCGAACATTCAAATATTACTCACACCAATTTTTAGATTTAGTTTTTCCAAAATACTCAATTAAAGGAAATAATGCTTGCATAAGTACACTAATACGGTGTACTTACTAAGCTATGGAAACAATAATTGAGCTTTCGAAGAAAACAAAAAAACAGTTACAAAAATTACCAAAATCAATACTTTCCTCTTTTGCTTCATGGGTATTAAACGTAGAAATGATAGGTATTGAAGAAACCAGAAAAATACCCGGTTATCATGACGAGCTATTGAAATCTCCTAGAGAAGGTCAACGATCAGTGAGGTTGAATCGGGCATATCGTGTTTTTTATACTGTTCATGAAAATTCAATTAGGATTATTCATATTATTGAAATTAATAAACATAAATACCGAGTTTAAAAATGGAACGTTCTAAAAGTAAAGCCCTAAAACTAATTGAAACCGCTCTCGGCGAGAAAGTCGGTATAGCTACGTTAATGAAAGCATACCGAACCAGATTAGGAAAAACTCAACCTGAAATTGCAAAAACACTTGGTACCAGCAAATCTGAAATCAGTGATATTGAAAATATGAGAAAATTAATCAGCTTAGAAAGAGCTGTTACATTTGCTCAAACGCTGGGAGAATCAACAAAAGTATGGGCTGAAATCGCTATTCAAGACCAAATAAACAAACTTGGTTTAGACATGGTCGTTGAAGTGAAGCACAAAAATGCATCTTAATATAATATACCAGTTAACGAAAGAACTGATCTATTCTTTAATATTCATATCTTCAAAATTGACCACTGCATTCATGTATTCCGGGTATCCATCTTCCCCTTTTTCACCGACTCCCAGCTGGATCAACCGGACACCTTCAGGCAAAGGAAGCTCAATCGTTTTTTCTTCATCATATTGAAAAACCGTAGTATCAATAAAAGTTGAAGCCATAAGACAAGTAAAATCCATTTCTGTATTCAGTTCTAATTCTTCGTACAGAAAAGCCAGTGTTTTTGGTCCTATTAAGTCATTTTCCATGTTTTTTCCTGATTTATTGGTTTTAGTCTTATTATATCTACATTTAAATAATAATCTCTGAATTTATATACTATAAAAAATTTAAATAAATTGAAACTGCAGCAGTAATTGCAGCGATCCATAAACTATAAGTTGCAATTTTTACTGATTTATCAGCTCTTCCTATCGATTCTTTTATGGCTTTCCTGTCCTCTTCCCTTTTTTGGACGATCTTAGCGGAATCAATGGACATGATTTTGTCGCGTTTATAAAAAAGTAAACCCTTGCAATTAGGATTTTTGAAAAATTCAATATTATATTTACCAGCCCAACAGCCATGTGCACACTTGACGACATATTTTACTACTTTGGCTCTTTTAAAATGTTTTTCACCTATATCAACTAAACCATCCCGGTCATTTTTATCCAAGGAAATGATATTTTGACGATTATCATTCTGCTTTGCTAAAAAATGACAATCTAAACAGTTTGGAGTGGTTTTCTTTTTCATAATTATTTATTGATATGATTATACCTACTTTTTAATTGCTAAACATTTCTCTATTTCAGATCGGGCTTGCTTTAAATAGTTTTTGACATCTAAATGAAAATCATCAAGGGAAATCTTTCCGCTTAAATATTTCCTGTGTTCCATCCTGTAGGCTGACATTGCAAGTCCTGCTATTCCCAGATAAACAAACCCATTTCTACAATTCCCTTTGTAATCAACAATGGTTTTTCCAAAAATACTATCAAATCTAGAGTTCAAATCAATTAATTTGTCATCCCAATCAAATCTATTTTTTCCTTCAAATTGATGTACTCTTACCATCCTCAGCAATACTTTATGATGATGTTCATATAGTTCTGAATACGTTTTTAAGTTTTCTGCAAACAAAGTAGACGGCGGCAGTAAAAAAGAAATAAGGATTAAGCATTTAATTAAAAATTTCATAATATCACCGTTTTTAGAATTGTCCAAAACCCTGAAAGCTAAATTTTATGCCCATCAGGAAAGCCGTTTTTTTCAGAAATGGGTATAATATTGTTTATGGATACTTTTCAAGCACAAATGATTCAGATACGATATTCCTTTTCATTTCACCGACGATGTTTTTGCAAACATACTCTTCAATTTTCTCAATGGATCCAACTAGTTCTAAGCCTTCAGGACGTACATTAACTTCTAAACCCTTCACCTTATATTGAGGCTTTCTGTTTAAATGTTTAAAATAACCTTCCCATTTTTCGGGCTTAAAAGTGATTGTTTTCGCAAAATTATTTTTTTTAAAATACTCAGCAATATGAAAATTGATTACATCTGAAGGGTTGCCACTAAAAGCAGTCTTTTCTGTTTCAACCTTCTTTCCAATGTCTTCATCAACAGTAATATCAATTTTTACTTTTTCGTCTAAATACGGTTTGTCTGAATGACTTAGAATATTATTAATAAAAGATGAAAGATTTTTATATCCAAAATCTTCTTTAACGTCATCCAATACCTGTTTTAAGATTCGATGTATTCTTAATGATATTCGCTTTTTCATTTCGCTTTTTCCAATGTAATTTATTAAATATTCTACCCTGGTGTTAGCTTAACTCATATACGCTTTAAAAGCGTGTTATCAATTAATTTATTTAATATATTGTCGTTTTTATCCAGCCGAATGCAAACATTCGCCTCAAATCACTTGCTATTATTAATCTTTACTGTGGAAAATGGTTATATGGCAGAATATCTTGTTCGTTGATTTCCTCTATATCAACCGCAAAACAAATCTCATTCCGTATATAATGAGTACCAACAAGTTAAAACGTGACCATTTTTTAGTGCCTCCACATTAAAGAATTCATAAATAAAGTTACCCTACATGACCTTCAATTTATGTTCAGTTTCCAAAACTAAATATAGACTTCTCTCCCAGGGAGAAATATCTATAATTTTAATTTGGTTTTGTTATATTAAACCATATTTTTATTATTTTTTTATTATTACTTCAAATACCAGGTTTCGCAGGAAATCTTTTTTGTATTTGTTGTTTTTACAAATCAGGCCAGTTGGTCTTGGACTAGATCAATCGGTTACGATTATTCTTTTTCAGGTGCATTGGTCTTTCTCGTGGAGAAGAATATGAATTTAGTAATTTTGAGTGGTTATTTAGGTCAGGATGTTGAATCTAAAAGCATTAATCAAGATTTGACTATCAGTGATCTTTCACTAGCAACATCACGTTTCGTTAAAGGTGAAAAAACAACTGATTGGCATAACATAAAGCTTTTTAATCATGAAAAGCTGCTTCCTTATTTGAAAAAAGGGTCAAACATCATCGTTAATGGTTTCACTTCAACAGACAGCTGGGAAAAAGAAGGACAAAAGTTTTATAAAACAGTCGTTACTGTTGAAAAAATTGAACTTTTATCCACACCAAATTCTGATCAAAACAGCGAATCACATTAAAATTATTTGAATCAACCTTACCTTGGATTAGGAGCTCAAGGTTGATTCATCCCTATCATCGCTTTCTTATACTCGCCCAGAGAGAAATTTCTTTTCTTTCCCTATCAGTTTGATATTCTGTTCCATATTTTTATTATTTTTTCATTGTTAAAATGCCCGGTTCTCTCGAGGAGAATCCTTTTAGGCATTTTTTTTATTAATCGACCTTTGGTCTTAAATTGAGACCATCGGTTTTAGGTTCTCTTTTTCAGGATTATGGGGTCTTTCCTGGAGAGGAATATGAGCTACAAAAAATATTTTGAAATTCTTGGAATTAATATTGGAACTGATACGCAGTTTATTTGTGATTCAGTGATGGAAAGCCTGGAATCTTTAAGGAACAGTTCATACAGTGATAAAACAAATGCAATTTATCAACTGTGTGAAGGATTGAATAAAGACAGAATGGAAAGTTTAAAAGGAGAATCTCATAAATGCTCCGAAGATATTTTTAATTCTCATTCAGGGTATTTTTCATCCAGAAAACAGGAGGAATTTCATATTATTTTGTTTGATAATCAACACCGAGTCATTGAAATGAAAATGGTGAGCAAAGGGATATTAAATAAAAGCCTGGTCCATCCGCGAGAAGTTTTCGCTCCGGCAATAGAAAAAAGAGCTGCTGCAATTGTTCTGGTACATAATCATCCCAGTGGTGATCCTAAACCAAGCAAAGCTGATTTTGATATTACTCGAAGGCTCAAAGAGTGTGGTGAATTAATTGGCATTAGTATCTTAGATCATTTGATTATTGCCGGTGGTTTGTACTATTCTTTTGTTGATGAAAGCACTATTTAATTTTTTTTATCCCTGAACGCTTCAAGGCGTTCCTTTTTTATTAATTGGCCTTTGGTCTTGAATAAAGACCAAAGGTCACAGGTTTTTTTCAGGACTACAGGTTTTTCCTGGAGAAGATTATGGTTTTGATGGAAGCTATTTTAAAAGATCTAATGATGAAATATCCAAGTTTAGATTATCAATTGGATAGGAAGAAAAACTGTGCTATCATTTACGTTGATAGTTATTTTTCCGGAACTGTATCGTTTAAAGAGTCAGAACAAAGTTTTATTAATTGGGTACTTTTTTATTACGATATGGGCCGTCAATTGAGTTTGTCTGCTTGTTGAAGCTAGATTTACTTTGCAGTCGGGAACTGCCGCTATCATCGAAATGGAATATAAGCCATCTTTTTTGGTGGCTAATATCCCCACATTACGGATTCTGATTCTGTGATACTGATTTTAAATTTTGAATCCCTTTGGGAAGCTCATGGTTGAATTTATTCCCTTGTTGTTTAGAAAAAGCATGTTTATTAAACACCATTCCAAAGAA
>Ga0233437_1002304_pt1 | contig 29568 bp, 45 predicted proteins | sample SI_122_August201_FD_182714 | JGI IMG/M metagenome (GOLD analysis project Ga0233437, IMG submission 182714) | Seawater microbial communities from Saanich Inlet, British Columbia, Canada - SI_122_August2016_200_MG | ecosystem: Environmental > Aquatic > Marine > Inlet | place: Canada: British... | reverse complement strand
TAACAGCCGTTTGACCGCTCCCGAAGATGGTAAGTATCTTGTTATTGCAAATATTATATTTACATCAAATAACACAGGTATCCGCCAAATATTGATTAATTTGAATGGTGCAAATGTTTGGGGAGTCATTTTCCCGAACAACGGGGCAGGGGAAGACCAAACTTTTACATTTTTCCCCGTTGAAATGTCGTCAGGCGACTATGTAGAATGTCAGGTTTATCAAGCATCTGGAGGGAATCTTGATATTGGATCCACTCAAAGCCGATTTTCTATTGTAAAATTAGCAAATTAGGATATAGATTATGAAAATACCTAACAATTTTGATGGTAAAAAGTTTGCTGAAAAATTTTCACTTAACAAAAGTGCTTTTTTTATCGACGCTGAAGGTGAGCTAATTTGTCCATCTATTCCTGATCTCTCTGCTGATGATGTGGCTGACTGCCTGGTTGATGAATGGAAAAGTATTCGGGCTGATCGAGACCGCCTTTTAGCGGCATGTGATTGGACGCAAATGCCCGATGCGGCGCTGACCGGCGACGAGCTGGTTATCTGGCAGGATTATCGTCAGGCGTTGCGGAATATTCCGCAGGATTTTGATACTCCTGATGATGTGGTTTTCCCGGAGGCTCCAAATGGCTAAGAAAATAAGGGGTAATAAAATACGCTCAGACGAAAATAAGATACTGGGTGCTAAGAAAAAAGAACAACGCACGAAAGCTCGACAGGTCGCTGCGTCGCATAAAGGGAAAATAGTGGATAATTTGAAACCCACAGAGCAACTTGCGCTTTTGAAGGCGGTTTTGTTGCAACTTGGAATTTGTGATATAGATGGGGTGATTCAATAATGATCGAGAAAAGTGTGCGGTATGAAAGTTAGTAGATACATAAAACCCCGCATTTAGCGAGGTTTTATAGGGTGGGCAAATGTTTGCCTATAGCGAGGTGCCCCCACAGGGGTTAGCGCTATAGGCAAATTCAGAAAGGTGGGGGGAGTTCCTGTATGTCTGGGGGGTAATAGTAGGTTATTGTTCCGAATATTTCACCATCTTTCTTTTGTGCTCTGACCTGGTACAGGTAGCCGCGCAGGATTATACGGATCTGTTCGGGCGTGGCGGTTTCGAGTTGGTGGATGATGTTTTGGGATTGTTGCTCTATTTCTGCAAAGCTGAGTTCGGGGAGCGGCTGGATCTCTTCTTTGAGTTCTTTGGTTTCGGCGATGAGCAGGGCGCGTTCGTTTTCAAGTTGGGTTAGGGTATCGAGCAGGGCGCCTGAGTGGCCGCCGTCGGCGATGGCTAGGGTGATATTGGCTATTCTTTTGCTGAGCGATTGGCGTTCGTTGCTGACTATTTTGCGGCGTTCTCTTCTTTTGGCTTCAAAGGTGAGCAGGTTTTTGGCGGTGATATCGTGAATGGCTTGCAGGTTATCTGGCAGCAGGATGTAGTTTTTCATTGTGCCAAGCACGGCGGTTTCGAGTTTATGGCGGGAGATGCGCCCTTTGTTGCAGCCTGCTTTTCTTTTGGATTTTGAGCATCTATAGGCTTCGTCTCTTTTGCCGTGTTTGGTGGCGGTGTTGCCGTTCATGGGTGCGCCGCAGTTGTCGCATAGGATGATGCTGGAGAGCAGATAGGGTGAGTTGACGCGGCGGGGGTGAATCTTTTTTCTTTTTCCCTGGCCAGCTTTTTTCAGGCGGGCTTGAACGCTTTTCCATGTGGCAATATCAACGATGGGGTCGCAGTAGTCGGGAATGATCTCGCCGCCATAGAGCAGGATGCCGATATAGATTTGGTTATTGAAGAAGGTTCTGTAGCTGTTTAGGCTGCTGTATAGTTTTGTTTTTGCGTGAATCTGGCTGAGCGATGCGCCTGCGGCTTTCATGGCGAAGGCTTCCTGGATGATGGGGATTTTCTCGGGGTCTGGTTCCCAGCTGTGGGCGATGCGGGGGGTTCCGTCTCGCCGGGTACCTGTGTTTACGGGCGATCGGTAGAAGCCACGGGGCGGCAAACCCGGTACACAACGGTGCAGCAGGACTAAATCACGGAGGCCCCGTTTCGCATCCGTTGATGTTTGACGGCGTTTTTCTTCATTGCTTATATCTATAAACAGTTCGACTATCCGGCCATGATATCCTTCTGGAACAGGGTCGGTGAGCGAGTGGACGGTGACATGCTGCGATTTTAGGAGGGATTTGTAGTAGATGGCGTCGTCGAGATCGCGGGCAAAGCGGGCGTAGTTCCAGAGCAGGAGGCCTTGGGGGCGGGTTTCTGCGTGGGCGCAGGTGTCGAGCATGGCGTTGAAGCTCTCTCGGGTGGCTGTGCTGCCGCCAGATTTGGCCTGGTCTATAAATTTATGGCGCAGTTGGAGTTTGTGGGTGGCGCAATATTTTTGGATCTCGCGCAGTTGCTGGTCGGTGGAGCGATCTTGGGTAGGGCCGCCCGAATCTCTGATGTAGGTGTCTACAATGGCGTTGGGGGGTAGAGTGGATGGGGGTGGAAGTAGGGACATGCTTGTTTTGGGCTGGTTTCCGTTATGGGTAGGTACTTTTAAAATTATCTTTTTTGTGCTATGATTCTAGTGGGCGGGGTCTTTTTAGTAAAGGATGCTAAAGATGGAGAAGGACTTCTGGTATAAACTTGGTACGATGAGTGAAAATGAAGCGGGAAGAATGACTAGATTGGCAGAATTGATCGTTAATACAATTTTAGATGTCGGGGTCAAAGAGGGGTGGGCGACCTGCACCCCAAGCGGATATGTGGTTGACGAAGATGCTTATAACAGGCGTTTGGGCGGTCGTGCTGCCAAGGTGGATAATAACGTCTGCAAGATAGATCGTGTTCGTGTTTTTGAAATCACTTTCTTCAATTTTAGCTTTGGCTTGCGTTTTGCTCCTTTCAGGAATAGGATTTCCTAAGTTTGCTGAGTAAGCAAAGCTCTCTTCCATAAAGAGATCGTCATATTCTATTTGTGGTACTGGTATTCCTGTAATCAATACGTTGCCTGTGATAAGCCATATTCCGACACGTGCTATTTTAGGCGCATTAGCCATTGCGTAGGCGTATTGTTGTAGGTCATTCATGATTTTCCCTTTAATGAGATGCAACGCACCCTTTAGGTGTACGTATCTCGCTATGTGGATAGCAATGCCGACACAATGCAGCAGAAAGTCAAGATAACAATTGTTGATACTGCGATGATGACCGCTTTCTTGCTTTTTATGTTTTTTTCTTTTTGAGCTTTCTGCTGAAAAGCTACTTCAATTTGTTCTGGGGTTGCATCACCTTCAATGATGACAGATTCTGCTTTTACGGTGTTTTTTGTGTCGTGGGGAGTCTTTATGCGACGAGTAAGCATATCGCATCTGCATTTTGAGTGTGCTAGTGGTCTTTGATGTCCGCTAGGAAAAGGTTGATTTATTGGTATCCAACCAGTGTCTTCATTTCGCTGGCAAATTTCGCAAACATTATCATCGCCAACCGTAGACCACTCCTTCTCCATATTTATTCCAGCATTTTGTAAATCTTGAGCAACTTTCAAATTCTGTTCGCTGTAATAGTCTCCGGTTTTATCATTCATTTTTTTATACCCAATGAGCGGCGATTGTTCTTCTCTGCGATCTTGTGCGCAGTGTTTGAAAGATAATAATGCCAGATAGCACGGTGCCATAGGCTGCGGGGATAGCAATGGGGTGCTCTGGCAGGTGAATGATAGCAACAGAACTCAATATAATTGTGGTCGCAGCAATCCGAATATGGGGGTTATTGATCAGTTTATAGCCCATTATTTTTAGTGCAATAGCCAAGCGTTTTTTAAATGGAAGCACAGCCCAGATTTCAGGCGGGAAGTTCGGCGAGCGTTTCTTCTTCATCGTCCCCCTTTAAGTAAGTTTCAATATCTTCTTTGATTTTATGTTGTTGGGCTTCGCTTAGATCACCCCATGATCTTGAGACGTATGAAAGCAGTGGGTCAACGCTTGGAACACCGGCGATATCGTAGAAGCGTGGGTCGCCTGTTTTTTCAGCAAAACGGACCAACATACTTTTAGTGGCTGGTTGTTTTCCATTATAGATGCGGCTGAAGGTGACTTTGTGAATATCAAGACATTCTTCAGCAAATTCTCTCTGGGTTTTTGTTTCTTTCTGAGCTATTTGCCACTTCAAAAAATTTTCGGTTAGCAGTTCTTTTAGGGTAGTGTCCATATTGATAATATAGTCTATTTTGTTGATATATTCAATTGATACTTGTAAAAGTGATAACATAATGATAAAGTAAGTTAGTAAATCAACTTAGAAGACAAATTAATAAAGTTGATGAAAAAGCAGCTACCAAGAACAAGGAATAATCATATGGAAGAGAATAGTTTTGCAAGTATCACAAAGAAATACCGTAGAAATGAAATGTTGTCGCAAAAGAACTTTGGTGCTGCGATATGCGTGGCTATGAACAATTTTTCACTTACGCCACAGGCTATTTCTCTTTGGGAGAATGGCAGCCCAGGGCCTTCTTTGGAAGATCTTTTTCGGGTTTATCTAAATTGTAGCGATTGGCGCAAAGATTGGGCCATTGATAGCCTGGTTGCAAGGGTTCCTGACGTTTTAGCGCGTGCCGAGAATGGCGCGTTGGTCGTGAAGTAAGTCGGTTGCAAAAAAAAAACGCTATTAGTCGGCTAACTTTATTAGCCAAATGGTCAAGATAGTTAGCCAAAATGCTAACTGTCGAATACGTCCCGATGCCACCGGAGCAGGTGGCTGCTTATTGGGCAGCGATGCAGGTTGTCGCTGAGCTTATTATGGCCAGCCCCCGCCCCCCTGCCCCTATCGGGGCATCCCCCCAAATAGGAAGGGCGTCCGATTTGGGGGGAAATTCAGAAGAGAGCGAATGTCCGGGCAAAGACGGTGCGCTCCAGTTAGATGGCGAAGCAGTTTCACGGGTTAGTGTTGCCGCTTCTTCTATAGAGTAACAGGAAAGGAAACGCTTGTCAGCGGAATTACGATGAAAAACAAAGTTATTTTTCTTTATTTCATACTAATGACGAGTTTAGGGGCAGCGTTGATCTTATTGATTTTTAGGGAGCATTTCATGAGTGAGAATTTATATCTGATTGCGGCTCTGGTCGCGTTGGCTGTTTCATCTGGTGGCCTGCTGGGATGGCAGCTGCGTAAGTTTTTTAGCCGTCTGGAAGCGCTGGAAGATGCGCAAAATAAGCGTCAGCTCCCAAACCGCGCGAAAGACGCTTTGGAAGATATGATGGCGATCGCTATGGATGCAGGGGATCAGAACCAGAATGTTGACCGCTATATCCAAGCCCTGGTCGTTGGGCTAATGAAAAGCGAAGCAGCACGCGACTATCAGCATACCAGCATTGAACGTTTGAAGAATATTGCTAAAACCCTGCGCGCAGACCCGCGTAGTTATGACCCAGACCAACCTAATCAATTTAAAGATGTATTAAAGGAGACTCAAAATGAATAATTTAGGCAGTTTATTTTTAGCCCACGCCGCAGAAGTGGAGAGAGAGCCAATCCACAGCGGTGAGCCGTGTTGTATTTGTGATGAAGTTGATGGCCGGTTGGAAGAATATGGTTATCACGAAGTACTCGGCTTGCAGTGGATCCACCCTGAGTGCAGGGCTTTGGCAGAGCAAGCAATTGCAAAATATGAAGCCCGCAAAAAGCAAGAATATGCTCAAAAGATGAAGGTGCTGTGATGAACGGTCAAGTTCAATGTGGATATCAAAAATTCCAGCTCCCCCATCAAGACAAGTTTTATAGAGCCTATATCTCAAATCGTGGAGAAACACAATTTTCCGAAGAGAAATTCAAACGTGCCACCGATGCCAGCCTGCACGCAACGGATTGGAAAGAGAAGATCGAGAATATGCCCCGCATCGAATATAGCTTCGATCTCAAATACGCGCTTGAGAGCGGCGAGCTGGGTGAAGTGAGCAAGCATCAGGTTGATGCTATTGCGCTCTCTTCTATCCAATATGCTAAAAGCTCGATTGAGACGGCATCAGCTGCCACGTTGTTGGAAGCGCTGGCTTTGGAAGTGAAAAACGAGAAGCCACGCAAGACGCTCTTGAAGATGCTTCTCTCGAAGATCAATAAGCATGAAGCGATGGTTTTGAACGAATATAAGGTTTCACTTACGAATTTGAAATAAGAACGCACGGGACAGTGCCAAGGCGTAGTACACGATTCTGGCCACCAGGGAAACGCCCTTCGCGGCGAAAGTCGGGTTCGAATCCCGAATGTCCCATTCTCGTTTGGACGACGAGAGACTCCTTTGAATGCCCCGCTCGGTTTTGTAAAGTGTACCGAGCGGGGCGAGAAGTCTAAAAATCAGTAGACCAGTAAATCAGGAGCAGTGAATAATGAATACTTGGCAGGCAGAATGGAAAACCTACTTAAAAGAGAAGTACCAGCACAAAAGCGATAAAAGCATCAAAGCCGCAGAGCAACATCTGCGCGTCTTTTGTGAGTGGTGGCAAGCAGACAACTTTAGCACTTTTGAGCCAGCAAGGCTCACCAGCTTCGACCTGATTGAATACCGCCATCATAGCGACGAAGAGAAAATAGCCGCAAACACATGGAACGCCCGCGTCTCAGCCCTACGCACCTTCTGCGATTTTCTCGAACTGCCCCAACTAAAAGAATCACTCCGCATGAGAGAAGTCGGCTACAAAGCATCCAAAAACCGATCACTCACCAGACCAGAAAGACTCGCCATCATGCGCGAGCTAGAAATCAACCTACGCGGCGCAAAAACCACCTTCAAAATCAAATCTGCCCTGCGAGAACTCACCGCAGTCGGTCTCATGCTCACCACCGGGATGCGCGTCAGCGAAATCGCCGCCTTGCAAATAGACGATCTCAAGCGGATTGGCGATAGAACGTGGATATTGACCATCCGTCACGGCAAGGGAAACAAGGAGCGGGATGCCCACCTGGGCAAATCTGCCCGCAAACTACTCGGCGACTGGCTCGAATTTAGGCTTGCATCCGCTATGGATACATCTTCTCTCTTCGACATCTCCGAGCGCACCCTGCTGCGCCACGTCAAAGATGCTGGCTACAACGCAGGCATAGAAGGCGTTACCCCGCACTGGCTACGCTACACCTTCGCCAAGCGGCTAGAGAAAGAATTCAAGGCAACGATAGAAGAAATCAGGGACCTGCTAGGTCACGCCAGCATAGAGACCACACGTCGCTATCTGGCCAGTGGCTTTGAAGAGAAGCAGAGTCTAGTAGAAGGGATGTAGGGTATGAAGTTTATTAGCCTTTTTGCTGGCATAGGTGGATTTGATCTAGGCTTTGAGCGTGCAGGAATGAAATGCGTGGCTCAGGTAGAGATTGATCCATTTTGCCAGAAGATTTTAGCAAAGCACTGGCCAAATGTGCCTAGATTTGGAGATATACGCAATGTCGGAAAACACAACTTGCCCGCCACAGATGTCCTTTGCGGAGGGTTTCCTTGCCAACCCCACCCCCTGTCTGTGCCTTGCGCCGCCGCTTATTTATAGCAGTAGAAAAAAAAAACGCAATCTTCACTTATTCACTGCGTTTGCTGGGGCGTGGGCGTGGGCTGGGGAAAAAGCTCTCCCTTTTGTTAGATAAGGGGCATTATCTGACAAATAGGGCGCGTTTGGGTGCGCTTTCGTTGCTCGATCAGGTGTCTAAGGGTATGGATATTTGTCGCATAATGCGGATGGGCACAGTCGAAAGGAAGGGGGGGGGGTGAATTCTCGAGGCCCCGCGTGTGTTTTGGGGTAGGGGTCGGGTTTTGGTAGATATGCTGGAGAAATAGGGTAAACGCTCTTTAGGGAGCGAATAGTGATTTTTTTATAGAAAATTTGTGTAGAAAAAGGGCAAAGACATGAAGAATTGCATTGTGATAGAAGATGGTAAAAGTGAAGATGTTTTTCGCTGCTGCTGGGTGAATGTCTGGGGCGCAAAATGACGATCATTGATGACATCAAGGAACAGGTTCATATTGAGAATTTGGTTTCGGAAACGAAATCTGTAAATTTGCGGCGGAGCGGGTCTTCGATGATGGGGTTCTGTCCTTTTCACTCGAATAAGAAAACGCCTTCGTTGGTGGTGTGGCCTGGTACGCAGTCTTGGAAATGCTTTGGGGCGTGTGATGATGGCGGCGATATTTTCGATTGGGTGTTGAAGGATAACCCTGGCTGGGATTTCACTGAAGCTCTGCGTTATTTGGCAAAGATGGCCAACGTGACGTTGACGAAGGCGAGCGGTGAAGGGTTGAAAACCCGTGTTGCTGAGCAAGTTAAGGCGGATACGCTTCGGGTAGCGCAGAAGGTTTTTGTACGGTGGCTCGTTGGGGCCAAGGGCGGACGCGGTGAAGATGTAAAAATCGGCGATGCTGCTGCTTTGGCCTATGCTAAAGATCGGGGCTGGACGGATCGGACGATCAAATCTGCTGGGTTGGGTTTTACGGGGCGCGATTCTGCTGCTGCTTATAAAGATATGCGGGGCGAATTTGAATTGCACGGGATTGACCCTGACTCTCCTGAAGCTGTGATGATTTTGGGCTACAGGGGCGACGTGAAGGCGTGGGCTAAAAAACACGATATTGATCCGGCGAATTTGAGTGATAGCTATGTTTATGGTTTGCTCGACAACCCAGGGTTGGTGTATACGCATAAATTGAAGGGGAAGATCGCGTATTTTTCGGTGCGCTATTTGCCTGGTTTCGATGAGAAGCGCAAATCTCATAACCCGAATAGTGCGATTGCGGGGCCAAGGCGGCCTTTTTTCAATTGGTTGCATCGGGAACACCATTCGCGCGGCAAACGCCGTGGGAAACGTATCTTTCTTGTGGAGGGGCAGGGCTGCGCGGTGACGTGGGGGCAATTTGACGAGGCTTCGATGGCTTTGTGTGGTTCTTCTTGGCGATATTTGGATGAGAGCGGCATTGTCCAGATGTTGAAGGATGAATATGAAGATATTATCTATGTGACGGATGCTGATAAGCCCGGGCAAAATGTGGTGACAGGGAAAAGAAATGATTTTCCCTTAGCGACTGCTTTTGGGGCTACTTTGTGGGTGGCTCGCACGCCAGCAAAGAAGTGGACACGCCCTGATGGCTTTGAGAAGAAAATAGGGGATACAAACGATGTGGCGCAATATTTGCGCGATACGATTGAAGATGAAAAAGAGCGAGACGAAGCGAAAAGGGGCATCCGTGAAGGGATTGCTAGTAATTCTATTCCCATCTCTTTGATGGCGGCTGAATATGCGGGGGAATTGAGCGGTCAATCACGACAAGTGGCTTTGCGGATGGTGATTCCTTTGATCACGATGATGCCTAATGATCTGCGGGTGGATTATGGGCCTTTTCTTGCGCAGGCCTTGTACCCTGAGCTTTCCAAAACCAAGGCTGATAGCACCTATCAAAAATGGATCAAGGAGCAATTGAAGCAGGCTGCGGTTGATGATGGGGATGATGATGACAAATTTATCAAAGAAGAGAGTTTGGGGGGCTGGTATCCCGAAGATGAAACTGAGAATTGCGGGTATTTGATCGATGTTTTCCATGATAAAAAGTTAAAAAAGATACGTTTTGCTTATGCTCATATTACCGATGTTGAGAAAAATGAGCGACAAGTCGTAAAGATGGCTGATTATGTGATTATGGGTAATAAGAAGATCGTGCCTGTGACACGCCCGGATGTGGTTGATTTTTTGAGTATGGGCGCTATTCGCTTGCCAACGGGAACGGGGGCGCTACTTGATTCGTTTGAGCTTATTAAAATGCGAACAAAGTTCTATAAAAAGTTTTTTTATATGGAAAACGAAAGTGTTTATGACTTTTTAGGCTCGTATTCTTTGAGCACTTGGGTTTTCGATGCTTTCGATCTGCTGACATTTTTGAGCTTACGGGGTGGTAGCGGGAGTGGTAAATCAGATTTGGGATATTTAGTCGGGATTACAGGTTATCGGTATGCGGCTGTTTCTGCTGCTTCTACGGACGCATCGCTGCGCATATTGGCATCTTATTTCAAAGCATTGGTGATGATCGACGAGGTTGAAGAGGCAATACGAAAGGATGACGGCGCTTTGTCTGCATATATCAAGGCGTCTTTTTCAACACGCATCTCAACACATATGAAGACTATGGAGGTAATGCGTGCAGATGGGCGGAAAGATTTTGGCATATCTGCAAGAGAGGGTTTTCATCCGATGATATTTACCGGGTACAAACCATTCAAGGATCAAGGTATTGAAAATCGTTGCGTGAAGTTTTATTTGTCGCGGGTCGATATGATGACATTGGACAAACACAATATTGAGCCCGGATATTACCCTCCTGAAATAGAAACTGAAGCGGAAGAGATACGGAATGCAAGTCTGCATTGGCGGTTAGCAACATGGCTTCCAAAGCTGGAGTTGAATGAAGAACAACGAAAAGAATATAAGGAATATTTGCGTGACTTAGAGACTTCGGCACGTATCAACTCTACGTTACGGCCAATCAAGGTTTTAGCTATTTTGCAAAATGATATTGAGCTATTGAAAAACTTACGCAATATTGGGCGCGAAAATTACGAAGACGAGATGTTGAAGCAATCGGCTTCGTTTGAAGCGTTGATCTTGCGGGCAATTGTGGCGGCGGATATTGCAAAAGACGTGGAGATGGATTTGGAGCCTGAAGCGAGCCGAGAATATGCCGAAAAGGTGAAAGAGTATGCTCAATATGTGAGTTATAGCGAAACAAAACAACATGGAAATGTGCGCCTTCTTCACTTTAAAGACGCTGCTCGAATTGCCAATGTAATCATGGATGCCGAGAATGATAACGAAGATGGCGTCGGTAAAGGGAAAGATAATATCAAGCCAAGAACAATTGGCACTGTAGGGAGAGATGTCTTCCGTTTTGATGTGTGGAAAACAAATCGGGGCAAGGCATTGGTCTTGAACCGCGAAATTATTGATGCCGGAAAGCTGCGTTTTGGTTTGCACCGCGAAGCGCAATATCAGCGTGAAGAGCGTGAGCCTGAGATTGTTCAGGATGACTTTATTTTTTAGAAGTGGCGATAGTGGTGATAGTGACGCACTATACCCCCCTATAGGGATTAAAAAAAATATATACGAATATTTTATTTTTACCCACCCGAAAAGGGCTAAAAAATCGTCACTATTCACCACTTTGCCCTGTATCGTCACTTTTGCGCTTTTTTTATCAAATAATTCTTATAAACATACTTTTATAAGTGACGATATATACATAAAGTGGTGAATAGTGCACATACGGGTGCTTAGCGGATTTTCTTTTTTACGCTTTATCAATTGTGCACATAGAGAAAATCCCTATGTGCACAATTGACCACTTTGACCAGAAATTGCTTGTCTAATTGTCTACTTTTGGCAATATAAAACGAAATGGAGAACTTATGACGAAGAATGTCGAATATGAAAAGATGCGAAAGTTTATTAGCGCTTTGCTGAAAGAGAATCAGGAGACTTTCTCTGTTGATGGGTGGGTTTTTGTGAATCTTGCAGCTGAACACGGGATTATTGTTCCTGACGAGAATAGGAAAGATGACCTTGTGTTCATGCCCGCCACGTTTCTGAAACACAAAAAGCGATGGAATTCTTTTTGGGCTATTGGTTATTTGACTTGCGAATGCGAGCGTTTTAAGCCCAACTTTGATGATGAGACTGTTTGCGATAAGTGCGGGAAGCCAAGACCAAAAGGAAAGAGACGCTTTGGCATCACCCGATAGCAAAGAGCGGACCGTCTTGGACGGCATTCTTCTGGTGCTAACCTGCTTTGGGGGCTTGTTGTGGGTTGGGCGTATCTATTCTTACGGACAGGTGAAGCATCTTTTATTTGATGATCTTGCACAGATCCTAAGGTATATGGGCGTTGATTTGATGCCAGAAGAGATTCGTGAGCTTTGCGAAGGTTTGGATGTTATGACGCGAAACACAAACGATGGTTGGGCTGTGATTTTGGAGAGCAGTGCTTTCCCGAAGCAGACGAGTGAAAGAATTGATTATTTGAAACTAAAGTTTGGCTACGGGACTACAAGTACCAATTGCAAAAAAGGCGATGACGATGTATAATGAATCTCAAGAACTGGAATTCTTCACCCCACGAAGGCGACATGTTGTGTTTAACAGCACTCGTGGTTTACAATTGAATATCGTGGGTAAAGTCCCGCAGCAGAATCAACCGTGTCGCCGCAAGAATTCCAGTTCTCCCGGTAATATCGGTCTGTTGCGGGACTTTGCTTTAACACAATTGAATAGGAGAACTGGAATGAATAAATCCCCCTTGAGTTATACAGAGGAAGAACTCCCTGCTTTGGCATCTGCGATGCTTGAGTTGCGGGACCCACCGATTGAGCTTTCGATGCTGAAGAGTGTCGTGGCTTTGACGGAGAAGCGGCTGCGTGCTGCGCTGGCGTTGCCCCTGTCTGCCCCCCTATCTGCGCCCCTGTCTGCCCCCCTGTCGCCATTCGGCGACATCCCCCCAAATCTAAGTGCAGATTTAGGGGGAGGGTGCGCTTCGACAGGCTCAGCGAGCGCTTTGGCGTTGTTTGATTATTATCTGATTTTGCGATATCAGGTAGATGTAATGGAAGAGAATGGGGGTTTGTGCAATGTGATGAATGGGGAGATGATCGCAGAGACTGTTTACGATGTGGCTGTGCTGGGTGGGTGGGTCAAGTCGCCTGAACGGGAGGTTTCCTGATGAATACTATAGCTTCACGCAGGAAAGGTGAAACTGTTGCCGCATATCGAAAACGATGTGAAAAATACGTTGAGAAAGTTAGAAAAATAAAGCCCAAGAAAAAAGAAAAAGGTTCTATGCCGAGACAGTTTATGTTGTTTTCCGCTATCGAGGTTGTGTTTCTGGGACTTGGTTATTTGATTATGGATAGCTATGGCTTCCAGTGGGTTTTTGGGGGTCAATTTATTGGCGTTTCGATTCTCAAAGCGTTTATTGGATTTCTTCTATGGAGGACAGCATGAATAAATTTAACTTTTATATGAGCGCAGTTGTGAGTGGTTTGGTGGTTGCGGCTGTTTTCTATTTGTTGATCTTATGAGGTAAACGAAAAATGAAAAAATCTTCGGGAAGGTTGATTTTTCTAGTTTTGATGATGTTCTTTTTGGCGGGGTGCGAGTTGGATAATCCACGGGCGGATGCTGATGCGTATAAAACGCGGATGGAAGCTGACCAGGCGGCACTCGATGCCAAGCTAACGCGATCTATTCGACAGGCGGATGCCAACTGGGTAGATATAAAGCGCGATGAAAAGGCGGCGTATTGGGCGAGCATTGAAGCAGTGGCGCAAATCGGCGGGCAGATCGTGACCGGTTTTGTCTATTTTGGGCTGATCGGTGTGGCTTTATCTTTGGCTTGGTCTCTCTCTTATGGAACGGTGGAAACAGCGAAAGCATACGCGACAGCGGCTTGGATTCGCGCCCGAATCATGCCACTGGATGCAAACGGGATGCGCCCGCAGTTTCTGCTCGACGATGTGACGAAAATCCCCGCTGATAGTTTCTTGGGGCGGATCGGTTTGCAGCATGTGCGCGAGACAAAATATTATCTGAACGATACTTTGACGGGTGAGAGCGGGATGATCGATGTGACAAAGCCCGCCAGCGATAAGAAGATGGAAGTGTATCGGCAGGCGTTGATCCATAAATTGACTATGGATGCGCAGAAAGGCACGGCACTCTTTTCAAAGACCGGTGAAGTGGCGGAGGCGATGGGGCAGAGCGATATTGGTATTCCAGATGCGGGCAGGGTGCTACTAGATGCGGAGGTGCAAGGATGACGTTTATAAATGCTAAGCAAGTTCAGGATGCGAGCGTTCCGGCGCAGCCATCGGGTAGGCCTGGGGAGAAGAGTTATCTTCTTCAGCGAGAGGCGGGGGTTTGGGTTATATCGCTCCAATCTATTGCTGTGATGGTGGTTGTTTTTGGCGCGGCGTTTTTGATTGGGTTGAAGAAAGATTGGAGGGATGATCTGTGGATCAACGCTGCGATATGGGCATGGCTCTCTGGCGGTCTTTATTTTGGGTATTCGCTATGGAGATGGTCCAAGCTGGCATGGTTTGAGAATCTCTTTGGCGTGAATTTGGATAAGAACCCGGATGTTGGGAATGGGAAGCGTCCGACGATGTATATCAAAATTCAGTACCCGGATGGCTCTGTGCGCTCGGCTGATACCGGTGTGCCGGAGAAGGGGCGGCGTTATTTGATGCAGATCGCGCAGGCGTATTTGAATGGGAGACCGATTTCACAGCGGGCAATGAAGAGGGCTTATGGCATGTCTCGCCCGAATCATGAAAAGGTGCTGGCCGGGTATGTCAAGGCTGGTGTTTTGGTGAAGGAGAACCCTGGCCTGTCTAATAGTGAGTATGTGCTTGCAGAGCCTAAAGATATTAATACGCTTGTTTTGCAGGCGGTCGTGAATGGCGATTTTGAAATGCTGGATGATGTTTGGTCTTCCAGGAATAATTAGACCCGATATGCAACGCATTTTGAAAATGCAGTGCATATCTACAATATGGAGTGAAAAATGAATAAAGAATTGATTTATTTAGGTGAAGATTTGGGAATGGGCGCGAATAAGTTGTGGGGAGCTGATGGTGGTTTGCAGTTCCTTTCGCAGGCGGCTACGGTGCGCGGTGGGCGGATATATGCTTCTGTAGGCGGGATGAAGCGCAGCAAGCGCCCGATAGTCGTGAAGGGAGAATTTGGCGAGTTTTATGTGGGGGCGAATGCTCATGATTTTGGACGACCAGTTGAGTCTCTTGATTTCAACAGGCTGACCGGCACGCCTGAGATGCGGGCGTTGTGGTATGGAGCGATGACGACTTATCAGAGAAAATATGGTCTCTTTGATAAGCCGCTGGCTTTGATGGTGGGATTGCCTTTGCAGATGATGCAGGGGGATCGTGCTCTTGAGTATCAGAAGCTGGTACGTGAGTGGATGATCGGGCATCACGAATGGGATGCAGATGGGGAAATCTATATGTTAGATGTGGAGAAAGTGCATCTTGCTCCACAAGCCTTGGGCGCGATGTTTGACTATGCGGTTGATCTGGACGGTGCTTTGATCGCTGATCGAGCAAGTGTTTTTCTGAAAGAGACCGGTGTACTCTCGATTGGCTTCAATACGGGCGAGGCGATGGTGGTTGAAAACAGCAAATATACAGAGAATTTGACCGGAGGGGCCACGGTTGGGGTGCGTCGTTTGCTAGAGCTGGTTGACCCGCTTAATCGATTTAGCAAGGGCAAACTGGATATGAAGCTGCGTAGAGGACAATTGAAAGAAGAATTGAAAAACGCTTTGCCAACTTGGGAAGTCGATGTGGATGGTTTTATCGAGGATAGATGGGGCAAAAGTCATCAGCGCTTTGAGAAGATGATCGTGGTTGGGGGTGGGGCGGTTTTGCTAAAGAATTATCTGGTTAGAAACTTCCGAGGGAAAGCATATGTGCCAGATAATCCTGTTTCTGCCATCTCCCGCGGTTTATATAAGATGCTTTTGCGGAAAGGATAAGGCGATGGGAAGAAAAAAACTGGCTATTCCATCTGAGCGAATGTATTTCAACGGTCTTTTGCGCCCTGGCGAGGACGATGACCTGATCGAATGGTACAAAAGCCTGCCAACTGGTCAGAAGTTTCAGAGTTTATGCGCTGTATTACGGTCTGGGGGCGGTTTGCAGACAAAAACAGAAGCTGATGGAGAGAAAGCGGCGCAATCTATGGATGATATTTTGTCTAGTATGGTGAAATAGCCCCTTAGATTGTTGCTAAAAATGACTAATGGATATTTAACAACAATTAATAATTCTGCGTAATCGGGTGCGTACGTGCGCAGCGTGTACCGTGATTAAGGGGGACGCAGGTGCGGGGCAGGGGGGTGGTGAAGCGCTTTCACCACGAAGGTCACTAAGAGCACGAAGGAAAAACAAGAAAAAGGAAAAGATTATGCCAGCATATAACTTCAAGAAAGAATTTGCTCCAATGATTTTGAGTGGAAGAAAGCCGCATACGATTCGGCGGCGAAGAAAGAACCCGACGAAGGTTGGGGATATGTTGTATCTGTATACAGGGATGCGGACGAAGGCTTGCGAGAAGATCGCAGAGACGCCTTGTACAAGGGTGCAGCCGGTTGTGATCTGGCCGAATCAATATGAGATCTATTTTATTCTTGATAGTGGCCCTGTATTGCTAACGGCCAAAGAAAGTATTGATCTGGCTATTGCAGATGGCTTTTCTAATGTTGCTGATTTTTTCGATTTCTTTGGTGGTACTTATGGAGACCCTGAAAGGTTTCTGGTTGAGCTTGATGATTTTGAGATCATCTATTGGGATCCTGCGGGAATATGCCCCCCTGCCCTGAAAGGCATCCCCCCAAATCTAAAAGCGGATTTAGGGGGAGAGTGATGGGTATTTCGTTCGTGCGCGGGCTATACCGTGAGCGTGTTGGTGAGTATGAATACGAGGCATATTTATGGTCTCTCGCGCTGGGGGAGCGGGTGAGTGCGGCGGTGGTCGATGCGGCGGTGGCGTATGAGCTTGAGACGGGCAAGCAAGCTGAATATGCTTTCGTTTCGCAGATCCCAAAGGGGGCGAGTGAAGGGGTCAGTATCAAGGGGGTGATGTTGGTTTTGGCGGCGTGGGTGCCGCGCGGGGCTGTGGCGATCTCGGGGCAGAATTTACGAGTGAGCTAGGAGGCTACGATGGCGAAGCAAGAAAACGGGAATGGGCGCAGGGCAGCAAAGTTGTGGACGTGTAAGGCAGGGCATATTTTGGGCATGATTCAGTGGAACGGCGCCAGCGTGCCGCAGTTGCTGCTCTTCAGGAACGGAGTGGACCATGGCGCGGACATGCCTGAAGAAGTGGATGTGCTCGGTCCCGTGATCGGCTGGATGCCAGTCCGTTGTGATCTGTGCGGTGAGATTTGTTTGTGGGATATTCAGGCGAAAACTTTCGCCTGGCTTTCAGAGCGGCTGGGGCAGCGGCGTTTGGATGAGTTCCTGATGAAGATCGGGAAGATGTCGGCAGAAGATTTTCAAATCAAATATAGTAATGGAGATATAAAATGAGTGGTGGTAGCTATGATTACTTGTTTTCCAAAATGGAAGATGCTTGTGATATTTTGGATAAGAGCACAGATCCATTGCGTCGTATTTTTTCAGAAAAAATGCGCCTATATGCTAAAGCAATGCACGATATAGAATGGTTAGGTGTCAATTTTATGACTTGGATAAGTGTTAGCAAGAAATTACCTGAAATTTTCCAGCGTGTTGAAGTTCTCGCTTGGGAGTTCGGTCAGCCAATAGAGCATATAGCCGCCGAGTTTTGGCAATCATCAGAACCAAACCAGCCGCCAAAGTTTTATTTTGACGAGGAAACATACCAGCTTGACTGTCCGTGCTTGATTTCAAGTAAAGTGCATTTTTGGAAACCAAGAGACACCTAACCACGTGTAGAGCAGACTTTGGGGTCTGCGTAGGTTTTTATTCGGTGGGCAGTCACCCCAAAACTGCTCACACTACCCGGTGGATAGTTCAGATTATGGGCGTAATGATGACATTGATGCTATCGTAAATGCTTTAGGCAAGAATGTCGAAGTCTTGATCTTGGATAAATTAGTTGAAGATGCTCGCGCCATCAAAGATGAGCTTGAGAAATATATAAATAAAATAACAAAAAAGGAGCAATAAAATGAGTTATCAAAAAAGTATAATTGCAGGGAATGCCGGGCGTGACGCAGAGATGCGCTATACGCCATCGGGGAAGCAGGTGACGACCTTTAGCGTGGCGACCGAGCGTCAGTATACGAATAACGCCGGAGAGCGCGTGAAAGAGACGACCTGGTTCAAAGTCGAGACTTGGGGCAAGCTGGCCGAGATCTGCAACCAGTATGTCAAGAAAGGCGATAAGGTGCTCGTCGATGGCCGGATGAAGCCCGCCCGTGCCTGGAAAGGAAAGGATGGCGAGCCGCGTGCCAGTTTAGAGATGGTGGCGAATGAAGTAAAATTCTTGGGCAGCAAACGGAATGCTGGCTCTGCGAGTGAAGAGATGCCAGAAGAGTCTTTGGCAGATGTAGCGCAGAATGAGCTGGGCGGGATGCCCTTTAATGAAGATGATATTCCTTTTTAGCCCCCCTGCTCTGAAGGTGAAAGGTTGATAATAATGACGAAAAAAACATGCAAAAGTTGTCAATATTGGCGGGATGCCGGGTTATTGCCCGGCGTTCCGCAAGATGAGAATTGGTGTTCTAACTCAAAGAGCGAGCATGTGAGACTGGCTGTGAAGGCTGGTTTCTCTTGCGATGCTTTTGTGAAGCGTGGACTGAAGGCGCCCTTGTGGATGCGGGTGGCGAATAATGGTTTGAGTGCTTTAAACGCGAAAAGCGCGAAAAAAGCGAAAAAAGGCGGTGAGTGATGGACATGGATAATTTGAAGCCAGGCGATAAATGGGTGCGTGTAAAGCATGACCCTGCGAATAATCGCACAATTGTTTTGTTGATCGAAATTACCAAGATAGTAGAAGGTGGCGGGCTTGACGTTGTAAAATCTTGTTTGCAGAATGATGGTTCTTGGAAGGTTTTGCGAGAAGGCGAAAAACAAAAAGAGATCACGCCTATTGATGATGTGTTCATAGCTGATTATTCCGCTACTCCATGGGAAAAGGTGGCGAGTGATGAATAAATATAATTTAATACAGTTTGGTTCTTTGGCGCAAAAAGAATTTGGAATGGCTGATGATTTTACGATTATGGAAGTTTCTAGCGATAACCCTAATGTTGTTAGGATAGCAGTTCCTGATGATTTCCTGCGGCACGACGTCGCGCAATACGACGAAGTACATCTAAAGAAATATGGCACAAAAGACAATTTTGAACATATCTATTGTGGCTATTCTAAAAGAGCGAATGTGCTTGTGATCAGAGAAGTTGATAGATCTGGTTAGCCAAAACAACCAAATGGCTAACTCTCTTAGCCATCATGTTAACACTTTGCCAAATGCTCTTGACATGCTGAATCTGGCTATGCTAGGATGGGGGTGAACAGGACAGTTCAGTAAGAAGGCGGCGCGTTTCGTTTAAGCACCGTTGAACAATTTATTCGTGGACAAAGATCCGCTGTAGAATATGAGTCGCCTAAGAACTGTCCTGTTCCTGACGATGCTCTCTACAGCGGATTTTTGCATCCAACACCAAAAGGAACAGGACAATGAGTGCAGATGTAAAGAAAGAGAAGGTTTTTACCCGCCCGTTTTTGCAAGTGATGGGAGAGTATGCGACCGTGGCCATAAGAAAGAAGTTGCCCGAAGAGCTGCATGAGTGCCTGGATGATCTTTTGATCATCTTCGGAGCGCAACTGATGTACGCAGACAAGGAGGATATCCCCGAGCAGATGAGCCAAGTCACGGCGCAGTCGGTGGCGAATGTGAGCCATCTAATGCAGGAGGCTGGCATCCCCTTTTATGGGCCGGAGATGGTGCATATTGTGGAGTATGCGACGGGGAAGGCGGTGGGTGTAAGTGCGTAAAACATTCACCACAGAGAACACAGAGAACACAGAGAAAAGCGGTTGTGTAAGGGTGGGTCTTAGACCCACCCCTACATGCCCTGCGCTTGCATCTTTAGATTCTTTGTGCTACCATATCTTGTGTAAGTAATGGGCAGACCCCCCCGCATGTGGGGGTCAGATAGATGAGTTAGCCGCCGTCGTGATATTCTCACGGCGGCGGTTTTGGTTTCGATACGGACAAAGTGCATCGTCCTACTCAACCACCAATAAAGGGCAAAATATGGCGAAGTATAAACGCAAGATCATTGCAGTCCGGGGCGATACTCACAGCGGCAACGCAGGCGGATTAGTGAACCCCACGACCGAGATTCCCGAAATTGATCTCGACGAGAGCGGTCGGCGCGTTATCGCCGGGTATCGCAACCCAGAGCTGCGCCCCGTCCAAAAACGAATCTGGCGTTGGCACGAAGAAGCGCGGCGTGAAATCAAAAAACTCGCAGGCAAAGATGAGATCAGCCTGCTCGATTTGGGCGATCTGACACAGGGCAATATCTTTAGGGACGATCTGGCAGAAGCATCCATGAATGCGCAGGTCATACTCTCTCGCTCCACCTTGCTGCCCTGGCTAGAGATGAAAAATCTCAAAAAACTGCGCATGACCAAAGGCACCGGCGTACACGTTTGGGGAGAAGGCAGCACAGAAACCCTGCTGAGCGCCTGGCTGCAAGACGAATACCACAAGAAGGATATCAAGATCAGTGACCATTGGCTTTTAGATGTGGATGGCTACAAGATCGACGCCGCCCATCATGGCCCGGGTCCCGGCACACGCAACTGGACACACGGAAACGCCTTTAGCCTTTACCTGAAATCAGAATTGCGCAACGCCCTTGACCGAAGCGAGACGCCGCCCAATATGGTTTTGCGTGGTCATACACATGTTTTTACCTACGGCTTCGCCAGACATCAAATAGATGCTACCATCTACAAAACCGAAGGCTATATCACCCCGCCCATGTGCTTTATTGGCTCGCACGCCCGCAAAGTAACCAGAAGCACCGCTCGGATGAGCATCGGGATGCTGGCTCTCGAAATTGTAGATGGAAAGCTTCTGGCAATGCACCCCTTTCTCAATAATATAGATTTACGCACAGAGGAGATTCTATGAGTAACGAAGCCTTTTTTGAAGATGCCTGGGCGATCCTGATCGAAGAAGATGCGGCAGGCGAAGCTTTGCAGGAAGGCGAATTGACCGTTGAGATGTACGCCGAAAAGATCGGGAAATCCAGCAAAACTGCACATACAATTCTGAGGCGACGCTATGCTGATGAAGAACTGACCCGCCGCCCTATAGTGATGAATGGTGCGCGTCTCTATGCTTATAAGCCCGTTATCTAAGCTGTTGAGCAAAAAGAATAACGGCATATGTGGCGGTTATGCTAGCTCGTAAACCCCCATATATGGTTGTTTTTCGTGAAAATTGACTCTTGACAAAGACTCTGAATCTGTTAAAATGTTAACAGAGTTAGCCATACGGCTAACACGCTGCACCCCCACCCAGTCTGGGGCCGCAAACCCCAGACGCAGGGAGCAATTTCACAAGATAAAAACTTAAATGATGAAGCAGCCCGTGACGCTCGGTGATAGGCGGCACTGCCGAAAGCCGCTCCCAATTGCAAAGTGCCTTGCAGGGAGCTAAATAATAGCAAGGCCCTTTTTATAAGGGCCAAGATTGTCGAAGTAGCGCTCGATCTCAAATGAGATCGGGCGCTTTTTGTTTTGGTTTCGATACGCCCAAGTGCATGGGCTACTCAACCACCAGTTATGAGGAGAAAGTTATGAAAGCAGGATATAAAACCACCGAATTTTGGCTGACCGTTTTCGCTCAGTTGCTTGGCATTGCCGTTCTATTTGGCGTTGTGACTGCTGAGCAGGTTGATTCTTTGAATGGCGCAATTGAAACCGCCATCAAAGCGATTGTTGGTTTATGGGTGGCTGTTGCCCCGCTTCTTGAATACATCAAGAGCCGTGCTGAACTCAAGGGACTTTAGTCCTAATAAGCTCATCATAGTATGGGGCGGTGGTTCTAACGTGAGCCATTTGGTAAGTCTAAATCCTTCCCGAAGAGACTGACCGCCGCCCCAACCTTGGAGCCAGCAATGGGTGAAGCAAATCAAAGTAGTGAAGTGACCTTAGCTGTTCTTAGTGAACAGATTTTGACATTAACAACAGAAGTACGCACTTTGCGCAGTTTACACGTCAAGGTGGCGGTGCAGGGTACACAGATCAATGCTGTAAAGACCAATATAGATGATCTTGAATCTCGGATCAATAACTGGTCAACACTAAATTCTTTGGGTGTGTTGGCAGCAGGCATTATTGGCTTCATCTTTGGGCCAAGGCAGTAGCAATTATGAACGTCGTTTCTATTTTTATCGCAGAAACCCAAGCCTTTATTGCTGAGCAAAAAGTATGGATGGCGAAAAGAAAAAAGATGTTGGATGAGATGAGATGATGGCAAAAGTAAAGCTCGTTACGCAAATGCAATTGGATGGCTTTGCAGACTTGGTGAAAGATGCCGAGGAAGCTGGTCAGATAAATCTTACTCCCGCTGAAATCGGCGAGCGTAAGTTGGCTGCGTATATGGCTTTAGAGAAAGTTATCAAAAGCGACGATGCACCTGATTGGACTGAGAAGTTCAACGAGCTGATGATCTCGAATATCCCCTGGAGAATTGGTGCTTTCATCGCCTGGTCTTGCGTACCGAAGCATAATCGCTACCCGAAAACACAGCACGATTTTGCAGTTGAAGTGCTTGGGCTGACCAGCTCGCGTCGCATTATCGAGTGGCGCAGAAAGTACCCCTATATTGACCAGATGATTGCTAGTATGCAAACCGCTGTTTTATTGGATTACATCCCCGGGTCAATGGAAGCCAGCGGTTTGGTTGCATCGATGCCAGATTATAAAGCCACTGCCGAGCGGCGTTTGCTCTGGGAAGCTGTAGGCATTATCAATCGCAACCAGAAGATCACGGTCGACGAAGGCGGTCTGGTTGGCAAGGGTCGCCAATTGCTCGACCAATTGCGCAAAATGCCGACCGATAAAAAGATCGAATTACTGGGTGAAGATGCAGAAGAGTTCTTTGCCGAGATGGAAGAAGAGTTTGCGCAGGAAGATGAAGATTTGCTGGATGATGGTCAAGCGGGTCAGGAAAGCGCTGACCTTTCCCCTACGGATGAAGAGGATGTTGAATGAGTAAAGACGACGTAAAGGCAGCCGTCAAGAAGGATTTACGCGCTCAGCTTCGTGCTGAACGCTATTTTCTTGATTTCTGCAAATATGTTGATCCAAAGCATCCGACCGAAGCACCGCATATGAAGTACCTGAGCAAGAAATTGCAGCAGGTGGCTGAATATGTTTTGAGCGGTGGCGAGCGTGGGATCCCGCGTTTGATGATCTTTATGCCCCCGCGTTATTGGAAAAGCCAAACCGCTTCGCGCAAATTCCCTGCCTGGTTGCTGGGGAAAAACCCTGATCTGCAAATTATTCTGACTTCTTACGGTGCAGATTTGGCAACCGGCCACTCGAAGGGTGCGCGTGATCTTGTGAAATCAGAAAGATACGATGCTGTTTTTGGGGCCTTGTCTTCTTCGGATGAGCCTGTGGTTTTGGATCGTGATAGTAAAGCGGCAGCGAAATGGGAAATTGATGGTCATATGGGCGGGATGCAAGCAGCTGGTGTGGGCGGTGGTATCACCGGTTTTGGTGCGAATCTCTTTATTGTTGATGATCCCGTGAAAGGGCGCAAAGAAGTTTCGAGCCAGAAAAACCGTGACGATGATTTCAACTGGTACCAATCCACAGCTTATACGCGTATTGAAAAGGGTGGTGCAGTGATCGTGATTATGACCCGCTGGGATGTGGAAGACCTGGCAGGCAAGCTCCTGACAAAGATGGTTTCTGACCCTGATGCCGATCAGTGGGATGTAGTCTTTATGCCCGCCATCGCACTGGATCAGAAACAGTATCCAAAAACGGAAGAAGTTTTTCGCGAGAATCTCTTGCGTGGCGTTTATGTACCAATGGGTGGCGACCAGCTTGGTCGTAAACCAGGTGAAGCACTCTGGAAAGAACAACACGAAGCTGAAGCGTTGCGAAAGATTTCTGTCAATATGGGTGACTTTGATTATGTTGCTCAGTTTTTGCAGATGCCCCGTTTGGCCGTGGGCAACTTCTTTGATGATGGCGATTTCAAGATCGTGGATAAAGCACCAGGTGGTTTGCAATGGTTCCGATTTATAGATTTGGCTTTAGGCAAAAGCAAGACCAGTGATTTCAATGCCACGGGTGCAGTTGCTTTTGATGACGATGGCAATCTCTATATTCGGGATATGTTGAAGATCCGCGATTTGGAAGAGTTTTTCCCCGCTTGTAAAACCTTGATGCTCTCTGAAGATGAGATCGGCACGATCTGGGCAGTGGAAGACGTCGCTTTCCAGCATTTGGTTTTACGTGATTTTCTGGCCGCGCCTGAGTTGGCAATGATCCCGATTATGGGCATTTACCCAGCAGGTGACAAGGTTAGCAGAGCGCAGCCGTGGCGATTGCGTGCCAAGCAGGGCAAAGTCTTTTTGGTGCGTGCGCCCTGGAATTTGAGCTTCATCCGTACCGCAGCGGCTTTTGGGCCGAATGCCAGGCACGATGATGAGATCGATAGCGTCAGCGGCGGGGTGCAGTTGGTGGCCGAGTTCCCGAATATTGAACGCGAAGGCGAAGTTGTGGTCTATGAAGAACGGGTAAGCATTAGTGCTTATTAAGGAGCAGAGAAATGAGTGCAAAAAAGAATCGGAAACCAAGTGTAGGCAGGATTGTTGGCTTTGTTTTGGGCAGCGGAGAAGTTCGCCCCGCGATCATCGTGCGTGTTTTTGAAGATGATACAGGCGAGATTGTCGATGAAGGCGTTTGCAATATGCAGGTTTTCACCAACAGCAATGGAAATAAAGGATTCGGAGATAGCGACGGTCTTCCACCTGTGATCTGGAAGACGGGTATTGACTATGACGAATCTCACGAGCCGAACACCTATCACTTTTTGGACTAGGAAGTATTAGATGCTTGCACACGAAAATCTACAAGAGTTGCGCAAAGCGACAGAAACGGCGATAGAGATTGCCCAGCAGGAAGCCGATAATAACGAAATCCTGCATGAGCGTTTGGCCGCTTTAGAGCTGGCCCTTGAAGATGCCAACTGGATGAAGATGACGACAGAAGGCGATATGGAATTTAGCCGTGAAGGTTTGCGGCAAATTGCTGAGCTTTCCCGGCTGATGTATCTGAAGAACCCGCTTATCCAGCGCTCTGTTTCGGTGCAGGCCCTTTATGTTTGGGCGCAGGGTGTCACGGTACGCGCAAAGCCGCCTGCCTTCAACCAGGTTATTCAGGATTTCTGGAAAGACCCAAAAAATCAGGCTGAGCTTACCGGCCACCAGGCCCGCATGTATAAGGAAGTAGACCTGCAAACAGCGGGGAATATCTTCTTTGTCTTTTTCGTGCGCCCCACAGACGGGCGCGTGCGGGTGCGCAGCCTGCAAGCGGATGAGATCGAGAAGATCATCTCTGATCCTGAAGATGCGAAAACAAATTGGTATTACCTGCGCCAATGGACAACGCGCAAGCTGAACCCCAGCACCGGGCGGATGAATACCACCAGGCATAAAGCCTATTACCCAGATTGGCAATATAACCCGATAAGCAAGCCGTCCAAATTTGGCAATATCACCATCAAATGGGATCAGCCCGTTTACCACATCAGGGATGGTGGCTTTAGCGATTGGAAATTTGGGATCGGCTCGGTCTATACCGCCATCGATTGGGCACGTGCCTATAAAAACTTTTTGGAAGATGTAGCCAGCCTGATGCGCTCCTACAGCCGTTTTGCTTTTCAGATGAAAACGCAAGGCGGCAAGCGCGGCGTATCGAGCGCTAAATCCAAATTGAATAGTACCTTGGGCAATAGTGGTACGGCTGGAGAGACGAATCCATCGCCGGTGGCTGGTTCAACCTTTATCGGTGCCGAGGGCATGGATCTGAAACCGATGCAGCTACGCGGCGCATCGATCTCGCCCGAAGATGGCCGCCGTTTCCTGCTCATGGTTGCTGCCACATTCGGATTGCCCGAAACCTTTTATGGCGATGTGAGCGTTGGCACACTGGCCACAGGCAAAACGCTCGACCGCCCGACCGAACTCAAGATGCGTAATCGACAGGAAATGTGGACAGAAGTCTTCCGCAATATCTTGAATTACGTCGTCCTGAACGCGACCAAAAGCACAGGCGGTGCGCTGAAAGATTTTGGCACCGTCACATCAGAAGAAGTGAACGGACAAATTGAGCATTCAATTGAGTGGAAAAAAGGCATCAAACCGGTGCTTGAAATCGAGTTCCCGCCTGTATTGGTGAAAGACGTCAAAGAAGCTGTACAGGCAATCGTGACTGCCGCCACCCTGAACGGCCAGCAAATAGCCGCTTTCAGTGCCCCAATTGTGGAGCGTCTTTTATTAACAGCTTTAGCCCAGGATGATGTGGACGAAATCATGGCCGATCTTTACCCGAATGAAGGCGATGAAGATGCGGCCAGTCGTGAGCCGATGCCAGCGGAGGAAGCGATTAAGGCGATTGTGGAGAAGTTGGTGGAGAAGTTTGATGCTAAATAGCTTTTCTGCTTCCAGCCCCCGCCCCCATCGCCCTTCGGGCACTTCCCCCAAATCGAAAAGCGTCGATTTAGGGGAAGAAGTATTGAGTTTATTTGAAGCATTGCGTGAAGCAAATGAACGTGCCGAAGTGGATAAGGTGGCGGTGCGTTTGCAGACGGCGATGCGAAAGGCTTTTCGCCTGCAGGGCAAGCCAGTGAGTAAGAAAGTAAAAGCCGGTGATCCAGACTGGATGCTGCGCTTTTACGAGATCACGGTCAAGACTGCACCCTTCTTTGTAGGCCCGATCCAGAAAGCGGCCGAACAAAGTTTGGTGATCGGTGCAAATCAGGCCATTGCCGAGCTTGGGCTGGGGATCTCCTTCGATCTAAAGAATCCGCGTGCATTGGCCTATCTGAAAGATTACGGTGTACAGCGCGTAGCAAAGATAGATAGCACGACACAGAAATATTTATCCACGCTTCTTCAGCAATCTTTAGATGAAGGCTGGTCATCGAAGCGAACGGCAGCGGCAATCATCGAGCGTTATGAACAGTTTGCTATCGGCCAACCACAGGCACATATCGAGAGCCGTGCGCACCTGATCGCGGTCACGGAGACCGGCGAAGCCTACAGTGAAGCGAACCTGATGGTGGCGCAAGACTTGCAGGATGCCGGGATCACGATGGAAAAAGCGTGGTCAACGGTCGGAGACGGCAAAGTCTCTGAGGGTTGTTTAGAGAATGAAGCAAAAGGTTATATCGGGCTAAATCAAGAATTCCCATCCGGGCATCAGCGCCCTTTGCGCTTCCCCGGTTGTAGATGTGACATGTTGACGAGGAGAAAGAAATGAAAAATCCCTTTAGAAAGAAAAACACCGTACTGACCGAAGCCGATCTGGTTGCGTTGAATGAAGCAGCCAACGTGGGTGATTGGATGGAGAGCCGCATTCATTTGCGTTTTACCGAGGTTGCTGATTATCGCTTTGGTGATGGTTATATCACCCGCCCCGAGCGGATCATTCTCTCTTCGGCCATCGGCGATGCGTTGAATGCTTTCCGTGCAAAAGTGGAAGCGGATGCGCCGCATTTGTATCAGCGTAAGCCGTGGGTAAAGCCTGAGGGTGAGCAGGGTGCTGTGGTGGCTCAGGAGGGGGCTATTGAGCTGGTCGAATCTGGTGCGAATGCGATGTTTATCCCGCTGCAAGAAAAGTCTGTGCGCCCTGATGGTACTGCGCCGGTCAAGATCATTGAGCCGGGCTGGGGATCAAGTGGCTATTACCCGCCTGAAGTTTTAGAGCGAGATGGCCCCACAGTCTTCCCCGCTGGCACAAAGATGTATTGGAACCACCAGACCGACCAGGAAGAAGCCGAACGCCCAGAAGGTGATCTAAATGATCTGGCCGCAAAGTTAATTACAGATGCGGCATGGAATGAAAATGGCAAAGAAGGCGCTGGTCTTTATGCGGAAGCGCAAGTTTATAAGCCATATCGTGAAGCTGTTGATGATATGGCTGGCGATATCGGTTTGAGCATCCGCACGCCCGGGCGCGTGGTAGAGGGTGAAGCAGATGGACGCACAGGCCCCATCGTCACGAACCTGATGAAGAACGCCCGCACTACGGTCGATTTTGTGACGATGCCGGGGGCTGGCGGGCAAATCCTTAATTTATTTGAAGCAGCACGACCTGGTGCTGATAAGAAGCCCCGAAGTCTGGAGACTTCGGAATCACATGAACCTGAGGAGGTTGATATGGACGAACTGCAAAAATTGCAGGATGCCAACGCCGCACTCCAGACTCAATTGGATGAAGCGAAAGGTAATGAAACAGAGCTTGCGCGTTTGCGTGAAGTGTCTGTTTTACGAGAAGCAGGTGATATTGCAAAAGTTGAAGTTGCGAAAGTGACCGACTTGCCCGAGATCACCCGCACACGTCTGGCTGAAAGCCTGGCGAAGAACCCACCCGTTAAGGATGGCGAGCTTGATAAGGATGCTTTTGCAACCCAAATCGAAGAAGCTGTGCAGGCCGAAACTGAGTATTTGCAAAATTTACTCGGCACTGGTGAGATCAAAGGTTTGGGCGAAAGCAATACAGAAGATGGCGATGAAACCAAGCTCGCAGAAGCTGAAGCATCGCTGGAAGAATCCTTCTCCGCAATGGGAATGGATAAAGAATCAGCTGCGCAAGCGGCTAAAGGCCGATAGGAGGCTGACATGGCACAGAATATTTTATATGATCCTGGCTTCGAGATGTCGGTTGTAGTGACCGATCCCGCAGCCCCAAACAGCGGAGATGCTGTCCGTTGGAATAATATGACCGGTATTGCGCTGGTCGATGAAGGGGATGGCGGGAACGCAGCCACAGAAACAACCGTCAATTTTGGTGATTTTATTGCTGATATCCCTGTCACCGGTGAAGCTGGTGCAATTGCAGTTGGCGATAAGCTCTATTATGACGACGCCATCGACGGGCTGAATAACGATGCCCAGAACGGGTATTTCTTCGGATATGCCCGCGAAGTCGTTGAAGATGCTGCAACCACGACCATCGAAGTTTGGCATCCCGGACAGGCACTTGCTGGTGCGCTGACCGAGCGCGATCTTGCTAAAGTGGCAGCCGATAATGCTGTGGCCGGGATCCCCGTGCTGCATCAGATCGCAGTAGCGGGTGGCGCAGCTGCCAACGAAGATATCGTTGTCAACTCAAAGGTGAAAGTGATCGACGCCTGGGCGCAACATACCGGCGGTGCTGGTGAAGCCAGCGATACGATCCAGCTCTTCAATGGCGCAAATGCCATCTCTGATGCGATTGCCTGGTCTGGTGCAGATAATGTGCTGGTACGTGCTGGCACGTTGAATGATGCTAATACCGAAATTGCCGCAGGTGGCACCCTGCGAGTTACCACCGTTGATGATGACAGCGGGGACGACGTAGGCGCAGGAATTGTCTACGTGCTCTGCGTACCAGTGGCATAGGAGGTTATGACCATGAAAATGCTAGAAATGCTTGAAAGTATCCAGGCTGAGAATGCCAGTGTGCAGGCTCTGTTTGGTAAAGAAGGGGCTGGTGTGCGCTCCCGTCAAAAGAACGCCGCCTATTTGAATAAATTAGCCGAAGCTGCACGCCTGATCGCAGATGTGCGGAGCGGCGCCCGCCGTGAAAGCACGCTTCGTGAAGCGATGACGACCAGCGATTTCCCGAATTTATTCGGTGACATCCTTGACCGTCAGTTGCTGGCCGCTTATCGAGCGTGGCCTAAGACTTGGCAGAACTATGCCAAACGTGCGCGGGTGCGTGACTTCCGCACAGTAAACCGCCATAGTGTTTATGGTGTTGACCA